>Ga0163180_10000436_pt1 | contig 24340 bp, 18 predicted proteins | sample AtlANTMetagenome_2_FD_109647 | JGI IMG/M metagenome (GOLD analysis project Ga0163180, IMG submission 109647) | Marine eukaryotic phytoplankton communities from the Atlantic Ocean - Atlantic ANT 4 Metagenome | ecosystem: Environmental > Aquatic > Marine > Oceanic | place: North Atlantic Ocean...
AAAGAGGGAGAGGAAAAAGAAAGAAAGAAAGAAAGAAAGAAAGACTTGATGACACTTGAGAGGAAAAAAGTTGTCACAGCACAAAAACACACAAATTTTCAATTCGTTTTTTTTTTTGAGATGCGATTTTGAAGAGTTTCTTTTCACTTTCCAAGTGTGTGCGCCCCAACGGGCTGAACAGAAAGAGAGAGAGAGAGAGAGGAAGAGGAAGAGAAAGAGCGCGCGCGCTCACTCGCTCATTCCCCGACACTCTCTCATTGATTGCGCGCGTTGCGGGTGCCCTGTAAAGAGAGTAATCGTGCTTCGATTGCGGGGCACACATCGAGTGGATAGGAAACTCTTTCTTGCGTTGTGGGATAATTTTCTTTCAGTCGTAGGTCCAAATGCCGGCGATAAATCCAAGAGAAAGTCAGCAATTTCATCATCCTCATCAAAGATGGATGCACGCTTTCGCCGAACGAGGACGAACGATTGTAGAGAGGGAGACGGAGAAAATGAGAGAGAAGATTCGCGAACATAAAAGACTGATTCGGCGAACGATAAGAACAACAAAAACAACAACAACAAATGGAAGCAAAGGGGAATCTTCCTCCGTGCGAAAACGTCTTGTCTTGGCCAGCATTTCGCAAAAGTCAAACGACGAAAATTCTTCTTCTTCTTCTTCTTCTTCTCCAGCTACAACAACAACGAAAACAAAGACGGAATCTGAATATATCGATGGTGAAACAAGTACTTCCACCAACACCACCATTAATGATAGTAATAAGACGGATACCGCCACAAATGAAGCGACATCAACGACGTCGTCGTCGTCGAAGGATGAAGTGCCGGCTTCGATTGGTGAGACCTTAGTCACCATCGCCCTGGACGAAGAAACTGGTTTAAACGTGATTACGCTAATCACCTGGGACAGACAAGGGTTAATGTTAGACATAGGTAACGCATTGAATAGTTTAGGAATTTCAGTAAGAGAAGTAGTGATGAAAGCTGGGGCGGACGGTTTCGTGGAGAGTAAATTTCTTGTCTCGAGTATGGATATGGGCCCTTTGGCAGAAAAAGAATGGGATAGAATCAAAGAGCGTTTGCGCGTAAGTTGCTTGCGCAGAGGCGTGAGAAAACCGTGGCGAGAACGCGAATCGAGATTGAGAGAGCTGTTTAACAGAATTGATTCCAAGGAAGCCGGGTCCATTGGTCAGGATGATTTAGAAAAGTTTGCACAAAGTTTGCGAATGCCGAGAGCTTTCGTGCACGAGTTCATCTCTGAAGCGTCCTCGAGACAAGACGACGACGAGACCGGGAAAGTGAACTTTGAAGAGTTTGCTGCATTTGTTAGATCCAAAGAAATAGCCTTAGAAGAAGCGTTTGATAGCTTAGACACGGACGATGAAGGTAAAATTACCGGGAAGAAAATGAAACAAAGTTTGCGCACGTTAACTTTGCGAAGCGGTAGAAACAACACGCGGAAACGCATCGCCAGGAAAGGTGTCGAGAACATGTGCCGATACATAACTGATGATACCGTTTTAAATGCGAACGATTTCCGCGATTTACTCGTTCTCATCCCATCCGGTCAGCTAGAGACGGTAACGCCGTACTACATGAAAGTTGGTCTAGATATCGGCCCGAGACGTTTGCCGATTCCGGATAAGAGAAAAGAAGGGGCGCCGTGGGGTCACTTGATCGCCGGTGGTATTTCCGGAATAGTTTCTAGAACAGTAAGTTCTCCGCTAAACGTCATCGCGATTCGCATCGCAGCTACCTCTGAAGCGACTATTGCTGCGGCAGCGGCTGGCGCTCAGACGACGATGAACGGAGCAACCGCGCGAGCATTTCAAACTTTAGGTTCCGGTTTCGCGTCTATTTGGGCAAAGGAAGGATTACGCGGTTTCTTCAAAGGAAACATGTCGAATTCTATAGCATCGGTCCCAGGGAAAGCTATTGATTTCTTTGCGTACGATTTTTATAAGAAACTCTTGACGAAAGGAGGGGATCGAGATCCGGAAAATTGGGAAAGGTTTGCCGCCGGCGCTTTAGCAGGGATGACTTCGGATACAATCATGTACCCTCTCGATGTGATTTCCACGCGAGTGTCCTTGAACCGTGCGCGAGATGCACAGAACTCGCTGATGCAAATGGTCAATGTTGTCAAACAGACGGGATTGCGTGGCTGCTATGCCGGTTGGTCGGCGGCGATGATTGGCGTCATTCCATATGCCGGAATTTCATTTGGCGCGTACGATACGTTCAAATCGCAATACAAGAAAATACAAAAAATCGACGAAGAAGAGAGCATTGGATCCGGACCAACGTTGATGTGCGGTTTAATGGCTGGTTGGTTAGCCTCCACGGCTTCTTATCCTTTCTATTATTGCACCGTTCGCCTACAAGCGGGACGAGTTCCGTTACTTCCAAACGGAAAATTGCCGAGGGTGGACCAACTCATCGTGAACACCATTCGAACGTCCAATTGGAAGGATTTGTTTCGTGGATATTTGCCATCATCTTTGAAACTCATGCCACAAGCTGGCTTTTCGTTTCTCACCTACGAGTTGGTGCAGGAACAACTCGAAAAACGTTCTAAAGTGCTCTCTCGAAAGATGAATTACGACGATAACGAGGAGGAGAAAAACGATATCGTCGTCTTTGCCAACAACGCGCATAATAATGCAAACAACAACAACAATGACAACGACAACTACAAGAAGAACCATAGATAAGCACATAACGTCAGTATTTGTATTTGAAAAAATGTACCTACCCACAATTTTATATACACGTCAAAAATCGTTGCATCGTTGGTGTACGAAGAAGACCCATAACCGACAACAAGAAAAGAGAAAAAGGGGGGGAACAAAAACTGTCTGGCAAGAAGAATAAAGAAGAAGAATGTCGTCACAAAAAAATATACAACTTCACCCAAGCGAGTGGACATCGCAAAAGATAATGTCGGACCCGTGGGTATTCGACAACGAAGCCGACTATCCACACCGATGGACGAGAGGAGTAGGTGTCACGTACATGTTTGGATCATCGTATTGTTGGTGACTGAGAATTCTCACTCTCCCGTTCGCATTTTTTTGTTTTTGTCAAATTTCCAATTCTTGTGCGCGCTGGTCGTCGATACACTTCTGTGCTCTCATCATAACGACAGAGAGAATCTGATGCTAACGCCTTCTTCTTTTATCTCTATATCCATTCTTCTCTTCTCGCATCAGGCGGCTGCGAAAGCGTCCAAAGGTGTGAAGCGCTCGTCCGCGTTTGATATCGCCGCTTCCATCGAAGTGGCGAAAAGAGAAAATGCACCGCTCTCGGCGCACGGGAATAGACGCACGACGCGCTCTCAACTTAAACGACAAACGCAACAAATGAATACGAATACCAATAATAATAATAATACTGTGTTGAGGAACTCCGAGAACGATTTGAACGTGAAAGCGAACACTTCTTCGAAGATTGTGAGAGACAGTTCAACTTCCTCTAGTGGTGAGGAGGAACAAGGATACGGAGGGGTGGCGCGGAAAACAAGAACAACTAATACGAATTTGAACGATAAATTCGAAGACGCCGTGGAAAGTCCGCAGAGCTCGTCACAATTGTACGTGAGAGAAAGCAGAGATGACGGCGTGAGTACAAAAACTATCGACACAGACCCTTGGGCGGTACCGGAGAGCGAACATGAGCTCCAAACGGCGTCTGGAGTGCTGAAAAGAACTCATTCGCCATCCGTTCGCTCTGCTGGTATTGCATCAGCGCAGCAAAGTTTACATTCGATGCATCAAAACGAGAATATATCGCCGGCAAAGATACGAAACACGTGGTCGCCGAAAACGAAAACGACGCCGACGAAACAAACTTCCGCGGTGCCTAGACCAGTCTCTCCATACGCGCATGTCAAAAATCAAGATGGTACGCACCATCACAATAAACAACAGCAGCAACAACAACAGCAAAACCGTCAATCCACGAAAGTCATCGTGAAGAAACCACAGCACCATCAGAAGATAAATCGCGAGCATCTATCAAACGAGAGTTATTTGGGACCATGGCGAGGCGAAGAAAGAGCTCGTTTGCTTGCGTACGAGGCGTGTTTGCAATCTTGCTTGGAAGGGTCGCTCGGTTCACAAGCTGCACAGTCTAAAGTAGACATGGCTGTTCGCTTTCTTACGGACAGATGTCGGGAGCTTCGCGTTGGATTCGGTTTAGAAACCGTGTTGGTCGGGACGAGACCGCAGAACGAGTATTTGCCTTCGCATCAACAAGTAACGAACGAAACTACAAATGATTCAGGCGAACACAACGGAAGAGCTGGAAGCGGAGGCGTGAACGTAGCATCAAAATCGGGTAACGATGTGAGCGCGCTTGGTGGTGCAGGCGGGACGAAATGGGCAGCTTTGAATATTGACGTTTTGAGCGTGGATATCACAGAACGAGGTTTGAAGAAATATTCCAAAGGCTGGGATCCACGAATGTCCATGAACACGAACGATCTCCGTGGCCGTAAGGTGAAAATACAAACTACAGGTGGTCCTGGAAGCGCTGACTCTGTCGCTGATTTCATGCTCGAGAATTTGTATAAGAACGGAGGCGCATCCACGACGCAAAAGCCTTCAAACGAGGATGGGAATAAAACGATGAAAAATTTCAACGAATCGATGTCGATGCCGAGAACGCTCGATAAGAGCGCACCTTCATCTTCCACGGTCTCCAAAATCAAGCGACTACCTCTCGGCCCTGGTGACGAAAAGCTAATCGTTGAAGTGTTTATTCGATCTGGGAAAACGGCTCGCGCGCAAGCTTCCCTGGAGGACGTGTACGAGTGGTGCAGAGCAAACGGTGAAATTGAATTACCATTATACGTGAACGCGACGGTAAAAGATAAAGAAAACGACGGTGCGATGAAGAATATCACGTACAATAAAGGGAACATTAAATTGAGCGTGAATTTTGAGGTTGCAGTTGGCGTTGGCGCGTCATCAGCGCCGCCAGGTTCCGATCCAGGTTTTTTTGGCAAGAATTCGAGTAAGATTGGCGTTCAGTTATCCACTTCTGGTGCATACGATATCGCTTTAGCAGCTGCTTTGAGATCCTTACACTTTACGAGGAGACGTTTGCAGTTGCACGGACACTGGGCTTGGTTATTGGAGGAGTTACGCTGTAACAACAATGTTTCCGAGTCCTACGCAAGTTTGCGATACGTCCAGCACTTGTTAGCGGTTGCGACTCCAACGGCAGATTGTTTATCTTTAATATGCCAACACCTGAAGTTACCTCTGCGGAAAGAGGCTGAAGGTACATTATCTGGGATGGAATTGCAAATTCTGAACGGGCACGTGAGAGGCGGCGTACTGTCGCTTGTGTGCGTTTGCTTTCAAAATTACAAATCGTTGGATGAATCTGAGTTTAGAGGGATCATGGATGCAAACTCAACTCCGCATGAGATTCCAGCGCCTGCTCTGGATGTTTCTTTGGAGTTGTTTCGAATGTTGAAGCGAAATGAGACAAATGACCAAGTGTTTGAAATTTTGGCGAGCAACTTATCGAGCGCTGCGCGAACGTGTTACAAGAGGAATAAAGCTGTTATTTTGGGTGACGCACAAATGCTCGCAATGCAAGACCCTGAGACGAACTCGACATTGTATCAGCTCATCGGTACGTTGTGCCAAAACATTTTGAAAGAGTTGGAAGTTGATCACGTCGTCCAAGACTCATGCTTGATGCCGATTGGATTTTCCTTACCATTAGTTTCTTCTGATATTTATTGTGCCGAATTGACATCTACGGTGTCCCACGCTTTGAAGAATACGCCACCAAACGCACCGCCATCGAATGAAGTACTCGGATGCATTGATTACTGTTGTGAAGTCGAGAGCGCTTCGTTGAGAGAAGAAGGTGAATCGCCGAGCGTTCCAGCGAGATTCGATGCGAGAGGTTTGTTTCAATTACACATAGATCGATGGATCGAATCCGCTCGATTACGCTTAGAAGCCGGTTGTTCGACCGCATTGAATAATAAAGGCGTTTCAGAAGCAGCTATGGATGATATTTACGCCGAAATGCATATCGCTTTGGAGGGTTTTGAGAAAATTGTGACGCGTTGGCCAGATGTCGGTTTACCTTTGGAGGAGATACTCGTCGGAGCGGAGCGTCTGGTATTGCTTCGCATTTACGAAACGGTCGAACACTTACAACTCGGTCGCGACTTTAGAGATGCAGTTTCTGAAACAACCGCTCAAATGAATGGTCACAAGAAAAACGCCACAAATTACAAATCGAGCATGCGAGGCATCGCCAGCAGCAAATCCAGTCGCACCGCCACAAAGATGGAAAATTTCATGAGCATGGCGAAGGATGCTAAGCGCGCTTTGACGACGTTTGGTAAGGCCACGACGTCGGCAGCCAAGGTTGCAAAACGCACGGTGACGAAAACCACGCAAGATTTGAGACGGTTTGCAACATTTGAGCGTCAACCGCAAGGTTTGCCCTCCGAGCTCGCCGCCGCGTTAAGTGCAGTAAAAGCCATGGAAATGCTTCGTCCAGAGTTGTGTCAACGTCTTTCAAAGTGGGTCGAGGCTGGACACGGTTGCGACGAAGAGTTTGGCAGAAGAATGGTTGAAGTTCTCGGCGAGTTGAGAGCGCAGTACGCAGGATACATGCGAAGAGCCGTTACAGGTGTTGCCGCGAGCGGACCGTCGTTACGTTTAGCTTTGAGAGATGCGAGACCAGATGCACACATTGACGCAGTGTTAGACCCGGTTTTAAAATACGTGGACGACATCTCTTCGATGCTTGTTCGCGCATTGTCGCACAGAAGAGCGTACGTAGGAGTTCTCCGAGGTTTATGGGATTCACTGGGGAGCGAAGCATTGTTATTTTACGAAGAAGATTTGAAGCAACGCTCGAGCTGGACTCGTCGCGTGCTCGCCGCGGGCGCCGTTGAACGCATAGGTGAAAATTTTCGCAGCATGATTCGCAACCAGCTCGAACAAGAAGTGAAGGAAAAAGATTTAGAAGCGCCCGCTCCGATTGCAAAATTGAACGAGTTAAACTCTTCGAGTGCGAACGATGGGAGCATTAACGTGTACTAGTTTAATTTTATTAATCACCATCGTCAAGTATATTTATTTATTTATTCAATCTTTTCGTTTAATAAAATCTAACGTCGCCGCGGCTCTTTCGCTCAATGTCGAGGAGGAGACGTCCACGTCTTTGCTATTCGTTCCATCTCTTTCATTCAACTGCCTTCTAAGCTTCTCTGCTTCGTTCTTTGCTTCCTCCAATTGGAATCTTAAGGCTATCTCATCTGCGACAGAATCACCGGTGTTAGCAGTAGCGAACTGTTTCCTCTCTAACTTGTTATTCAACGCTCTCGCTTCCAAGCGTTCTTGCGTACGCACCTGGTTCACGTGGTCGACCGTTTGCCTCACGTACACGCCTATCCATAAAATGATAAACGCAAACGCGACGACAAAGTAACCCGAATCTGGATTTCTATTCGCCACCGTTTTCAAGTGTCCGTGCACGTTCAAAACTTTGTGCAGCTTTTTCAAACGTTTCGCCTGTTCGCTCTCATCCTTCGCGCCGTTTTGGATGTGGTTTAACAAGGCTGGATTTTCGTTTTTTACTGGATTTTCTAAATCTTTCGTGGATGGAACGATCGTGCCTTTACCCAACACGCTGTTCTTTTTCTGTTGCGCGGAGAGATCTCCTCCTTGTTCCGCCATCGCTTGTTCCATGCCCGCAAATTGCTTCAAAGTTCTCGCTTCAGCAATAGTTGTATGAGCATTAAAGATGGTGCAAGAAGAAAAGAGTAGGACCACGAAGAGGAGAAAAGATAAGGGAGAAGATTTCTTCGCGTTTGTCCGCGACATCATTTCGATCGTTTGTTTATATCCCTCACGTGTATCGATTTTCAACTACGATCTCCTTGAGGTACAAAAAAGTGAAGATTTTGACAAAACGAACCGACGTCACAATTCTTTTTTTTTTGTTTTCTTTTTCAATATTTTTATCATGTGCAACCAATGACCAACACGGTCCAAAAAGATATCACGTCATTTTACGCATGAGTATCATCAAAGGACCTCTTTGAACGAGAGAACGCCATCCATGCGGTCGTGGTATCACCAGTCCCGCAGCGCGTTGCCAGCTTCTTCTTCTTCTTCTTCTTCTTCCACCACCACCTCCTCCTCCTCCTGTTCGTATGTATTATTACGCAGGTCTGTCGCGGCGAGAAACAACAGAAACAGAAACAAATTGAAGCGGGGAGTTGTTGCTCGTCGAATTTTTCAAGAACAACGAGATGAACAGCCAACGACGATCGACGACGGCATGCCGTCCAAAGACGAAGAACAGGATGCGATTGAAAAGTCAGATGCTACATTAGAAAAAGACAAGTTTAAAAAATTGGTGTATGAACCGCAGGGGTACGTGTTACAAACCGTTGAAGAAGGAACGAGTGGAGAAAGAGTCACCATCGAAGTCGGACCGACTGACGAGGAAAAATCGCAGAGAAAGTTTTTGTTCAGGAAAGTATTATCCACGGAGAGCACCATCATCGCGTACGAAGCGCAGAGACCGTTAGGCATTGTTTTCGAGGTGGACACGTCTGGATTTTTACGAGTGGTTGATTTTAATCCCACATCGGAGGCGTACCAACGCGATGCCATCCAACGTTTACAGCCAGCGACGTCAATGTCGCAGTCGCCAGCCATTGGAGACGTCTTAAGAGGGTTTACGGCAGTGTCCATTAAATATGGACCGCGGGCGGCTTTACTTGGTGATTTATCCGGCACCAAACGAATGGTAGTCACGTACGGGGTGGACAATCAAGAAACGAGATCGGTTTTCAAGGCTTTAGCGAGCGGTACCATAATGGACGGACCGATGACGTTAGTTTTGGAAAGAGCCAAAGATCCGAATGAACGGTTAGATTGGAAACCTGAAGAAATTCCAATAGAAAAAGTACGGAGAGACGCGGAAAGGAAACAAATATCCGTCGATGACGGCTTATCGACGGCGAACGCGACGTTTTTAGCGCTAGGCGGAGCGTTTCTACTTCTCTTATTAGCCGGCTTTAGTTGATAAAATTGTATTTGTGTAATGTTTCGTGTTGTGAGTTGGTCATGTTATTAAAAACTCATCGCTTGCGCTTCATTCCTGATGGTTTCGTACAATGCGGAGGACAAATACCTCTCGCCAAAGGATGGAAACACGGTGCCAATTAATTTCCCAGCGTTTTCTTCTCTCCCGGCAAGCTGAATCGCCGCTAACGCCGCCGCGCCCGAGGAAATACCAACCATCAATCCCTCTTTCAAAGCTAAATCCTTTGCGCACTCGATGGCATCGTCCGAGGCGATTTGAATGACCTCGTCGATAATGTCCACGTCCAGAACCCCGGGGATAAATCCAGCGCCAATGCCTTGAATCTTATGCGGACCCGGAGAACCGCCGGACAAGACTGGAGACTCCGCCGGTTCAACAGCGACGATTTTTACGTTTGGATTTTTCGATTTCAAATAACGTCCGGTGCCGGTAATAGTCCCGCCAGTCCCTACGCCACAAACTAAGATATCAATCTGACCAGCTGTGTCTTCCCAAATCTCCGGACCAGTTGTCTCGAAGTGCACCTGCGGGTTTGCCGGGTTCTCAAACTGTTGTAAAATGACTGAATTTTTGCTCTTTTTCGCAATCTCTTCTGCCTTCATAACCGCGCCTTTCATTCCTTTCGCCGGGTCTGTCAATACTAAATTCGCTCCAAATGCCTTCAACAAGATTCTTCTCTCCAAAGACATCGATGCTGGCATGGTTAAAGTCAAGTCGTATCCTTTCGCCGCGGCAATAAACGCCAAGCCGATGCCAGTGTTCCCCGACGTCGGTTCCACGAGTAAAGACTCCCCTGGAGATATTGTTCCTTCTCTTTCGGCAGAGTTTATCATCGCTAATCCAATTCTATCCTTCACCGAACAGCACGGTTCCATAATTTCCAATTTTGCCGCGACTTCTGCCTTCGTCCCTTCGGTCACTTTATTCAAATACACCATCGGCGTGCACCCGACCAATTGCGTGACCGAGTCTGCGATGTTCACACGAGACTGTGCATTCGTCTGTACATTAATTGTTTTTGTATATAGGTATGAATGAATAGTAATAAGAAAAAGAATAAAAGAGGAGGTTACATTACGATGGTAATACCATTGATGGCGTGCGAATACGACGCGATATCGAAAGCTCGCTCGCTCGTAAAAAGAGGGAGAGAGAGAGAGAGATTTGGAAGAATTTGATCGGACAAAAAGGGTAAATTGATGGTGAGGGCGATGGCGATAACGACGATGGTGTTGTTGTTGTTGTTGTTGTTGTTGAAACGTACCGTCACGTTGATGCTCTTCTTACACTTTTTAGACGATCGATGGTTGCGCAACGACGACGGTCGAACAGTCGATTTTGCCGTCGTCGATGTCGTCGCGGTGGTAGAAGAAAACATCGTGTGGAGGAGACACAGAGGTTATAATGTGGGTTTTTGTTTTGTTCCTTCGGTCTTTTTTTCGTTGGAAAACAAAAAGGGATTTCGTATTTCGGCTCGTCTTGGTCAAATGTCAAAGCGAAAAGCGAAAAGAAGAAAGAGAAAATATCGCCACAATAATAAAAAAACGAGAGAGAGAGAGAGAGAGAGAGAGAGAGAGAGAGAGAGAGAGAGAGATTATGCAAAGATTTGCAACAACTCTCAGAACAACAACAACTGTATCATCATCATCATCATCATCGGTATCGGCATCGGCATCCAAAGGAGCTCCGCACTCTTGTTTTAAAAAGTCTGATCTTCTTCCTGCTCGCGTTCTCTTCGCGCGACGTGGTCTATTATCGAGAAAGTCTTCTTTCGCATCATCGTCATCGTCGTCGTCATCATCATCATCATCATCATCAGCAGCAAGAACAACAATCGTCGCCATGGCTTCTTCTTCTTCGTCTCCAACAACAACGACAACTGAGTTTATCGAAAACTTTAACCGAGACTATTTGCAGAGACACAAATCCTACGAGGATAACTTTTGGGAGACTAAAATGAATTTGAAAGGTAACTCCGTGGAGAACTTGAACACGTCGTTCAACGCGTTAGAGACGTTCTTGGGTGACCAAACTACTTTGGAGAAAGTGAGAGAGTTGTTGAAACACGGAACCGTTTCCGAAGAACAAAGAATTGTTTTGAACCAAATCGAAAAGACTTTGAAGTGTTACATCGTCGAATCGAACTCTGCAAAAGCTTTGAGAGAATCTATGATGAAGAAAGAAGGCGCTTTACAGAAATCCAGGAACAACTTGAAGACGCAATACACGGACAAGGACGGAAACGTCGTCGATACGACGCCGACAGTTATTCGAACCAAAATGCGTTCGGATCCCGTGGAAAGTGTTCGCAAGTCGTGCTGGGAAATGCTGAGGAAAAATGGTCCGTTCTTATTGGATAACGGTTTCTGCGACATCATCAAAGAACGCAACCGTTTCGCTCGCGAACTCGGATTTGAAGATTTTTACGATTTAAAAGTGACCAACGCCGAAGGGTTCTCGAAGAAAAAATGTTTCGAAATGCTCGATGGGTTAGAGCACGCCACGAAGCCTTTGTTAGATAAAGCTTTGGAAAGGTTAAAGAAGGAAAAAGGAGAGGACGCGACGAAACCGTGGAACACCGGGTTCGCGCTGAGTGGTGAGTTAACGAAACTTACCGATCCGTACTACCCTTTCGAATACGCGCCGGAAGTTTGGGGTCGCTCGTTTTCGAAAATGAACATTAAATATAAAGGCGCGACGATGCGTTTGGATCTTTGCGATCGCAAAGGTAAGTATCCGAATGGGTTTTGCCACTGGCCGACTGCGCCGTACAAGACGCAAGATGGTACGTTTATTCCGTCCGAGACGAACTTTACGTCTCTTGCCACGCCGGATGAGATCGGGTCCGGGAACACCGCGTTGACGACGTTGATGCACGAAGGCGGTCACGCCGCGCACTTTTCTAACATTGTTCAAGGATCGCCTTTGTTTTCTCAAGAACGCGCACCATTCTCCGTGGCGTTGGCGGAAACGCAATCGATGTTCCTCGACGCGCTCTGCGAAGATGCCAGCTGGCAAGCGCGCTACGCGAAGAACCGCAAGGGAGAGACGATTCCTTGGGAATTGATCGAACGTTCGATTAAAGAAAGACACCCATATAAGGTGTTTCAATTGCGTGGTATGATCGCGGTGCCGTACTTTGAAAAAGCGTTATACGAGATGGACGAGAAAGATTTAACTCCAGAAAACGTTTTAAAAGTCGCGGATGAAGTTGAAATGAAAATCCAAGGTGGTTTAGCCGGGCGTCCGTTGATGTCCGTGCCGCACATTCTCGCCGACGAATCGAGTTGCTATTACCACGGCTACGTCTTTGCGGAAATGGCTGTGCACCAAACTCGCGAATATTTTTTCAAAACCGGGGACGGTACCATTGTCGATAATCCTCGAGTCGGGAAGGAGTTAATCGAGAACTATTGGGTACACGGGAGTGGGAAACCAGGCTTCCTTGGATTGGTGAACAACCTCACCGGAAGTCCTTTGAAGCACGACGCGTGGGTGAAAGAGCTCGGCGTAGAAGTCGAAGACTTGTTGAAGGAAGAAAAAGCGGAATACGAGAAAGCGTTAGCTTCGGCATCGTCGTCGAGTAAGGATGAAATCGACTTGGAAATGCGCGCTATCTTTGTCCACGGCGACGATGTTATTTCCGATTCTAAAGAGTCCGGGTTCGTCGAGGCGTGCGAAAAATTCAGAGGTTGGATTTATCAAGAGTGGCCAAAGACAAAAATCATGGCTTGATTCTATACACTATTAGAGTACATTTTGGAGCATCATCTATCGTACGGTAAATCCCGCTCCCGCTTTCTTTCTCTCGAATCGGAACGCCAACGTCCACCACCACCACCACCACCACCGTGGTTATTATATCCCCGCTGTCGTTTTCGATCTCGATCTCTTTCTCTTCTTTCTCCTCTTCTGTGTTCCATATCTTCTCTGTTCTTTCTAAACTGATTCGCCTTCTCTTCTCTCTTTCTCTTCTGCGCCTCTCGCGCTTCAATAAATTTTTTGGGTATTCCCGTCTCTTCATCCAGTTCTGTTACCAACGACCACAGCTCTGTCATGAACGTCTCCGTGTTTTCCTTCTCCAAAAACGGGAGCAAGAGCTCGTAAAATTTAGCCCCATCCACGGCTTCGCCCGTTTCGCTGCATTCTTCGAACATGTTCACGATTAAACCGTTCAAAACCTCGTCTTCGAACGGTAACATATCCGTCACTTTTTGTTCCGTCCATTGGTTCAACTCTTCTTTGTTTTTTATTTTCGCAAAGTTTACCTTCTTCTTCAAGATTATCGGAAGATTCAAAGATTTCTTCTTACCATTCAAAGAGGAAGAGGCAGTGCCACCTTCGGCTCTGGAAAATGCTGGCATTTGTTTCTTCTCGCGTGTCAACGCGGTTATGCGATGATAGTGATTTAATTTTTTAGTGAGGGGAATTTTTTCCAAAACTCTCGTGAAAACAAAACGTCAAATCAAAACGTCAACACAAAATTAAACCACCACGCACGCAGTCAAAACACACACACAAGAGGAGAAAGAAGAAGAAGAAGAAGATACTAGTAGTAGTAGTGGTGGTGGTAGTAGACAATAATACTAATGCCCGTACGAATACGCCTCGCCCGTTTCGGGCAGAAAAACAGACCTTTTTATAGGATATTCGTCGCCGATTCGAGAGCGCCCAGGGATGGGAAACACCTGGAAGTGGTGGGACATTACGACCCGATCCCTTCCAAAGACTCACACAAACACGTTGGTTTAAACATAGATAGGATTAAGTACTGGTTATCAGTAGGAGCGCAGCCATCGGATACTGTCAGACGGATATTATCGCAGGCTGGGATTATCCCAAAAGCTCCGATAAGAGGGACCGCTGCATCCACTTTAGAAAAAGAATAGACTAAGTATAACAACAACAATAAAATATTCACTCTTCTATTGGACAAATAAATAGAACTTGTACTATTATCATCATTGCTACAATTAAATACTTCTACATAGATGAACTATCGTGCACGCTATCGTCTGTATCATAGACTGATCCATTAAGTTCCAATATGGACGAATTTGCAGATATTCGAGCTTAACTATATATTTGCTCGCGAATCTCCTACCTTGTTGTTTTCACGTACGTGCCGTGCAACCCATGGGATATCCTTTCGTTTAGTTTTATCGTTGCCATCGGCCCTTTTTCCAAATTCGCACCGTCTAAAACGAACAATCCAGACTGGCCATCCGGAAAGTCCTCTTGGTGAGACGAGAACATCCCAAGCAACCACACGTCGTCTTCGTTCGTAGCATTTTCTTTCGGCACAACGACTATTTCTTCGCAAAACGTGCGATTACCCGCCCACCACACTTTTCTCTCACCCGTTTTTAAATCTATCTTGACGTAACCAAGCGGCGGACCGCTGACGCCTCGAAAGTTACTCAAGGAAGCGTACACGAAACGACACTCTCGCTTCCCCTCGTATAACGGATTAACGTGCGGATGATCGATGCATAAATTCTCACAACCCGGTGCCGCGGTTCGTTCGACAGTTTTCTTTGTTATGTTGACGACGTATCGCCATAACACGGTCGAGTCTATGTTGTTGAAATCAGGAGTTAAGCTCGATGCGATTGGGAAATTCCATTCTTGGCTCGCGCCCCATTCGCCGAGAAATGTTCCTTCCTTAAAATCGTCCCATCCAGCAGAATATAACGTCATAAATTCGTCATTTGCTTCGCTCGACGGTACTGCGAAGGAATCGTCTATTGGTACGCCATCGTGTGCAAACGGCGTGTGGATTTCAAACGCTTTCGAGGGACCTTCGATGACAGTCGGTGAAGAGGAACCGTCGCGAGGGATTATGTAGAACTTGAGAGGCAAATCCGGTTGCGAGACCAAACATTCACCAGCTCCTTTTAATCCTGCGATATAAGGTAGCGGGTCGATTGTTAGATTATTCACCGCCATGGCGTAATACTTTGGCGTCACGCCGAAATCGTGCGGAGCTGCCTCACATCCTTCGAGTCTAGCGACGATTGTTTTCTCCGGAACGAAGGAATTTCGGGGAAACTCATGAAACGAAATCTCGACGGCTTTTTCCGGATAGACAAAACTTCTCCAACACCATGCGCACAAAACATCGTCAGTTGGATCAACGTGTGGGTGTGCTGTGAATGCTTTCCCACCCAAACCAATTTTCGATTCCAACTCGCGAGGTAAACCAAAACTCAAAACTTGGCCTTCCGGGACCAACCCGTCGAAATCAAATTCTTCCTTCCCATTTTCTCTAGTATCCAAAGTTTTTCCATCGATTTCAACCGGACGTCCAGCTTCATACAACGCAAAGACGCGATCGTTCCAATATAATATGTTCGTATTCGCGAGGTTTTTCGTTCGAATATCGCCAAAATTGTTCAAAATGCCGCCCTCTCTCATGGTTCCGAACGTTCCTCGATATTCAATTTTCCCGCTCGCTTCCTCCTCTTTGAACTCTTTCGTTCGAACAAACTTGGAGATAAAGTGAACGCTACCGTCTTTATTAAACCCAAAACGTAACGCGAGACCATCACCATCTAGCATGTGTTTATACCTTTTCTCCCGTTCGAACTTTCCCGGTCCTACGCGGTATAAAATCCCTTCGCGTAAGTCTTTGGGTATTTCTCCGATGATGTTTTCAGCCTTGATTGTGTATTCAGACTCTTTCCTCGTGGACGCGTACGCGTGCGACCAATCGGCGTGAGAGTAAATACACTCTCCGAACGTCGAGGGGTCGTTCAGAATATCCAATTCTGTTGGTGCGTAGTTCCCTCTTCTCCTTCTTTGAGTCTTTTGTTTTACAAGTTCACTCTCTTTTTCTGTCGTCGTCGTCGTCGTATCTGTTTTGGAAGAGCAGATACTAACAGGTCTGCGCTGGCGTGTTGCTTTTGACGACGACGACGACGACGACGACGAAGCACCGGTGGTGGTAGTTCGAACAGAAGGTGCGTTCATACTCGTCGTCGGTATTGTCATATATACGTCTGTAAAATAAATATCCTGTATCCAAAACGGTGTTTGGCGAGTCTTTAATGCCGATACAAATGACAAAAACAAGTGACAAGAAGAACTGTTGAAAATGCAAAACAAAAAAAAAATGTTCACCTTTTTCTCCATTTCTCTTTCTCTTCCCGAACGCGGGAAAGCGCTCGTGTGTATGTAGTGTAACGCGCGTCGTTTGACTGCTATTCACACGCATTCATTCGCAACACAAATAATAATAATAACAATAATAACCATAGGATGGGACGCGCGGGTAAATCTAAAAATAATCCCAGCACAAGGCAAGGCAGTGGTGGTGGTGGTGGTGGTGGCGGCAGAGGACGAGGAGGAAGAGGCAGAGATAAAGGCAGAGGAGGCAATAAATATCACAACAGCACGTCCTCGTTGAATCCACCGTGGGCGAGGAACAGTAGAGGCGGGTTTGGTGGTTTTTGTTCATGCGTGAATGAAAACTGCGAACGACGACACGAAGGCGACGAGAGAAGAAATCGTTCAGACGATAACGACGACGACGACGACGAAGAGGAACAAAAAAGAAAAGCAAACATTTTTCCGGTGCCACTGGCGATGTGGGATTTAGGTCATTGCGATCCAAAAAGGTGCACCGGGAGGAAGTTACACAGATTAGGTTGCTTGAAAGAATTGAGATTGTCGCAACGGTTCCCTGGTGTCGTCTTAACGCCAGATGCGACGGAACATTTATCGCCGGCAGATTACGACTTGATTCGCTCGGACGGGTTAGCCGTCGTGGATTGTTCGTGGAACAGACTCGAGGATGTTCCTTGGAACAAAATCCACGGAGCAGCACCGCGACTTTTACCTTGGATGGTTGCCGCGAACGGAGTTAATTATGGCAAAGCGTGTAAACTATCGTGCGCGGAAGCGTTAGCCGGTGGGTTATATTGCGCCGGGTACGGTGAGGCAGCGAAACAGTTGATGAACAAATTCAAGTGGGGACATGGATTTATCACTTTAAACGAAGAGCTGTTAGAGACATATTCCGAGTGCGCCACCGCCGAGGATGTAAAAAAAGCACAAGACGATTGGTTGGCAGGTCCGAAACTTAAAGAAGGGGAATTGACAAGAGAAGAACGAATACAACAAATGCTTTCTCCACCGAGCGGTTCGTCGGAGGAGGAAGAAGAAACAGAAGAAGAAACAGAAGAAGAAGAAGAAAAGGAGTCTAGTAATAATAGTAATAGCAATGATAGCGATAGTGAGGATTGCGCTGAAGCAAAACTTGGTAAAGGGGTAGAAAACCTCGAAATATAGTTTGTGTATTATAAATATTTTTCTTTTACAGCGGCTTCGATGCTAACGCCGTCCTATGTCTCGGATCCGTTTGTTCTTGATGTGCGTGCTCGAACCCATTCGCTTTCAGCATGTTTACGATATCAATGGTGTAATACTCGTTCGAATGTGGCTCCGTGGATTTCATCAACGTGAATAAAGCTGGCGGAAGATTTTGAATAACTGCGGATTGCGGGTTGTTATCTGTCATAATGAACGTCCCACCCGGACGCAAGATGCGAAACGCTTCCTTCATCAAAGCGTCGGTCGCTGATTCCGGACACTCGTGAATCACAAACGCTAATGAAACGACGTCGACGGAATTATCAGCCATCTTCGTATCTTCTCCTTTGCCGTGAATCCACACGCGTTTACTCGAATCGGTTTCTTGTTCGTCTCGCAAAGAGGCAACGGCGAGCATGTGAGGAGACAAATCGATGCCGATTGTTTTCGCCGACGGAAACTGTCTCGAAATGTACCTCGTGCTCATGCCAACAGAGCATCCAATATCGACAATAACCTCCGGTTCAACATTCGTATTATTATATTTTTCACGATGATCGCGCAACGCTTCCGTGTACGAATCCCGCAATCGTTGCTGCGCATCTATAGCCGTTATTCGTTCTTTCGGATACACTCGCAAGGCCATCGAGTACGTCGCCGACTCGGCTTCGCACGCCGCCAACCAACACAAGTTGCCTTCGGTGTACGCATGAAACGGCTTTAAATAATATTCCGGATACTCAATCGAACTGTTTTCAATCTCTTTAAATTTTGTTTGTAAGCGCTCGTCTTTTTGTAACTCTTCTGCAACTTCTCTCCACTTTATGCCGTTCTTTTCTGCGGTATCAATCAGCGTTTTCCTCGCCATTGGTTTCATAATGACTTCGTAGAGAAACTTGTTTGAAATTGCCGCATCCACGGCTTTAGATAAGATATCATCTCCGGCCCAATCCGGTTTCAACTTATCCTCTACGATTTGATTGTCGTTCTTATTTGATGCGCAGACCTTAATACTAATCATCTTTTTGTTTCTCATCATCGTCGCAGAAGAAGACGATGCCCTTCTATAAAAATATCTTCGAATATTATTATGCGTCGTCGTCGTCGTCGTCGTCGTCGTCGCGGTGAAGGATGAAAATAACGATGAAGCCGACATTTTAATAACGATTTCGTCAGTGGTACTGCGTTTTTATGATGATGATGGTGGTGATAATCTGTGCGTGCGTATAAGTGTACAAATTGTGTCGAATTCAAGCGCAGATAAGAGGGATTTTTTTGGCGGAGATCTCTCTTTTTTCGTATTTTTGTCGAAAATCACCATCTGTGATGAAAAAAATAATAACTCTCAAAAGAGTTGTTGACGAATTTATAAGGTAGGTACGTGAGTACTTAGTTTTGTTACACAGAGCGACGAGTTACAATAAAATCAACGTCTCTAGGTTTTCGTCGCCGTCTTTTTCTTCTTCTTCTTCTTGTCCATCATCGTCGCCATTTTCGCGCTCTCTTCGGCGTGTATAGTCACGCCAAACTTTTCGTCCTTCTGACGCAACCTCTCTTGAACTTGCTCGACGTATTTTCTTAGTTTTGGTTTGACTTTACCCATGTGTTGGTCCCCAGCGATACCTCTCACATTGGCGTAAAACTTATTGAACGGATTCTTCAACTTTTGTTTACGTCGAACCCACTTATCCATTCTCTCTAACCGTTCGTACTCTTTAACCTCTAAATATGCCGGCTCGACTTGGCTACCGTAGTACCTATCGAAAACGTGTCTACGCGCGTACTGCTGAAACGGCTTCTTCGTTCCAGAGAATTTACTCCAATCGATCGAATCCGGAGATATTTCTCCACCGGTACCCATACAGGTGGTACATACAATAGTACCACGACCCCTACAAAATTTACACTGCCAAGAGTCGCCTTTTTCAATCTTTCTATCCCAACCTGTAAAACAACATGGTTTTTGATGTAAAATGGTGAGTGAATGTATAATGAAGCAAGGAATAATAAAAGAAGACAACGTGGAGATTATTCACGCACCTAAAAAACGTCCTTCGTCATCGAATTCATCCTCTGGGAACTGTCCGACAACTCTCCCAGTCCCTTTGCATTGTTGACACTTCATTTCTTTGCATCCTCCGCACTTGTAACAATCGTGCCACTTCGCAGCTTTGAACACATCCTTCATCGAAACGACGGTCGTTCCCATGGCGCAAACCTGTGTGAATAGAGAATCAAAGAAAGAGAATGGAAAGAAATCAGGAAATAGGAACACTGATATGCGAAGAGAAAGAAATTCTTCTCGGCGGCTACCTCTTCTTCTTCTTCCTTGAAAACCTCTCCTCAAAAAAAAATGTGATTTTTAAAAGCGCCGCCGCCGCCGACGTACCGTTCCCAACGAGATGCAGATCTGCGCTATGGGGTCTTCTGGTCCTTCTGGTGCACCTTCTAATCCCATTCTTTAATTATCTGTCGTGAAAAATGATGCGATATAGTATTTGTTCTTTCAGAGAGAGATAAAATTTGTTCGTTTCGTCCCATGCCCACGCCTTTTTTTTCTTTGATCCCATCTTTCCGCTTTCTTTCTTCTTTCGGTTACACAAAAATTCGATCCCTCTCTCTCCTCTCGAACAAAAACGAAAATTCTCTCGTCGAACAAAAATAAAACAAACGAAAAACGAAAAAAAAACGAAAACTGTGTGATGCACTCCTCTCGAGGAAGGAACAACAACACGCCGTCACTTCTTTCTAACTCTTTCTCTTTCACGCGCGCATATACAAAGTGCGTAAGATCTCGTAACCAAGCGGATCGGAAGAAGAAGAAGAAAAGGTTCACTCACGCACACACGAAACGCGAGAAAATACTATAATCGACAACAACGCAGCAAACACTCTTCTTCTTCTTCTTCTTCTTCTTCTTCTTCTTCTTCCATTCATTCATTCATCATGGGCGGAGGCGACGACAAAATTGACTTCGACGAAGACAAGAGAATGAAATTCGAGACGTCGAAAGAAGTGAACATCACTTCCACGTTCGACGGTATGGGGATCAGAGAAGATTTATTGAGAGGATTATACGCGTACGGATTTGAAAAGCCATCCGCGATTCAGCAGAGAGCCGTTTTGCCAATTACGAGCGGGAGAGATGTCATCGCGCAAGCGCAATCGGGAACCGGGAAAACGAGCATGATTTCCTTGTCCTTGTGTCAAATGGTCGATATAACGCAAAGAGAAGTGCAGGCGTTGGTGTTATCCCCGACGAGAGAATTAGCGGTACAAACCGAGAAAACAGCGTTAGCACTTGGAAATTACATGAACGTTCAAGTGCACGCGTGCATTGGTGGACGTTCCATAGGCGAAGACATTCGAAAATTAGACTACGGCGTGCACATAGTTTCGGGGACGCCGGGGAGAGTCTTCGATATGATTAAAAGACGCAACTTGAGAACGAAGAACATTAAAACGTTGATTCTCGACGAAGCCGACGAAATGCTCAACAAAGGATTCAAAGAGCAAATATATGACATTTATCGATACCTCCCGCCGGAAACGCAAGTCGTTTTGATCTCGGCGACGCTTCCGAACGAAGTTTTAGACATGACGTCAAAGTTCATGACGGATCCGATTCGAATTTTAGTCAAGAGAGATGAGTTGACGTTGGAAGGTATCAAGCAATTCTTCGTCGCAGTAGAAAAAGAAGAGTGGAAATTTGATACGCTGTGCGATTTGTACGATACTTTAACCATCACTCAGGCAGTTATATTTGTAAACACGAAGAAAAAAGTAGACTGGTTGACGGAAAAGATGCGACAAAACAATTTTACGGTGTCGTCTATGCATGGCGACATGCCGCAAAAGGAAAGAGAAGCCATCATGGCGGAATTTAGAGGTGGAACGACGAGAGTTTTGATCACCACAGACGTTTGGGCCAGAGGTATCGACGTCCAACAAGTCTCTCTGGTCATAAACTATGATTTGCCAAACAACAGAGAAAACTACATCCATAGAATCGGTCGTTCCGGGAGGTACGGAAGAAAAGGCGTGGCAATCACATTTTTGAAATCGGAGGACACGCAGGCGCTGAGAGATATCGAGCAATTTTACTCGACGCAAATCGATGAAATGCCCGTGAATGTAGCCGATTTGATTTAAATTAAAATAATGCGTACCTAGGTACCAAGTACGCGTGCCGTATCTTTTTCTTTCTTCAACTTCACAAGTGATTATTTTGCATGCTAGTTTTTTCTTTTGTTTTTTGGTGTAATTCTCTCTCTCTCTCAACAATTTACACGCACCATCCAAAAGAACAACAACAACGCATCACACCGACTAAATTGTATAGACATTGTTGCGTTATATAGTGCGTATAATATAAACGAAAGTATGGGTTCACACGTTGAAGTTGACGGTCTCCTCATCGAAGAGGACAGGGGAGACGTCCTCTCTCCGGAGGAGATTTCTGACTTAATCTCAAAGTACAGTGGACACGAAATCGTGAAGAATGTGCTAGAGTGTGCCTCTTTGGAGGAACTCAACGAGAAAGCCTCGATTGCGAACGATCGCTTACACAAACTCGAGAGCGAATCCATCAAAGAACACGCGAAAGAGTGCGATAACTTGGTGCATTTGCAGGAAAAGATTCAGAACTGCGACGAAATGCTCGCACACATCGAGAACGTTTTGTCAAACTTCCAAACGAATTTAGGGAAAATCAGTGGAGAAATATCAAATTTGCAAAGTTCTTCCAGCCACGTCACGCAAAGATTATTGGAGTGCAAAGAGACTGAGTTAGCACTCGGAGAATACGTAGAACAGCTGACGATATCGCCAGATTTAATCGCGAAAGTTTTATCCACAGAAGTTGGCGATGGCACGGAGTACATACAAGTCTGCAAAGCGCTTTCGGAAAAACTCATATTTAAGAGAGACGTGAAACGAAGAGGCGGCGAAGATGCGACGTACGCGGCGTTTACGGACATTGAATCAGAACTAGAACGATTACGAATTAAAGCTATTCAGAAAATACGCGATTTCTTCATCCAGAAGTTTCATTCGTTGAGGAAGCCTAAAACGAACATTCAGTTGTTGCAAACCAACGTCTTGAAAAAATATAAACCTCTCGTGGATTTCCTTCAAGTGCACGGTGCGGATATTTTTCGAGAAATTAGAGCATTGTACGTGGAAACTATGGGTAAAGTGTTAAAGATGGCGTTGCAAAATTACATTTCCGCGCTAAGCGTTCTTAAACTCGAATCAAGGTCTTCGTCGAAGAACAAGAGTGGTCAATGCATCGGCGACGTCGATACCTCGGCTTCGTCAGCCTCGGCTTCTTCCTCGCCTGCCACGCTATTGTCTGCATCGACATCTGGCAATAACGCTAATGCTAATGGTGATAGTGGTGGCGGTAGTAGTAGTCACTTCTTATCGTCGCTTGGACAAGGAAGTTCGACATTAACGAGAAACGATGGTAAAAAGATGCACACGAACTTCTCCCTAGGAAAGCGCGCAAATATTCTCGCGAATTTAGAAACGGCTGCGCCAATAATAGCGCACTCCAATTCTGGTTCTAAACTTTCCTGGGAAGTACTCTTTCGAAGCTCCCAAAAATTATTAGTCGACATGGCTACGTTTGAGTACTTGTTTTGCATAGATTTTTGGAAAGGCGACTCACAAATATTCCGCGACGTATTTGCGCAACCGTTACAAGTGATAGATGAATACGTGCAAAGTGAAATTAGTACGAATTTTGACGCCATCGGATTAGCACTAGCTATTTTGATCAACCGCGGTCACCAGAAATTAATGCAGAAAAGACGAATTCCATCCTTAGATTCGCACCTGGATAAGGTAAACATTATGCTGTGGCCCAAGTTTAAGACGGTTTTCGATGCGCACATCAAATCGGTCGTTTCGGCGAGCGAAAACGCGAAAAATCAAACGAAATTATTCGTCGATGATGTTTCCGCGCACTACGTCACGCGAAGGTACGCGGAGTTTACGGCATCCATGACGGTACTATCCAAGTTAGAGGGCGGGGATAACCAGTTGCGAAATAATTTGGAGCGTTTACGCAAAGCACAATACGATTTACTCGTTAAACTCAGTGAGCGGTTCACCACGCCGAAACGACGTTCGTGCTTCTTGTTGAATAACTACGATTTGATCCATCAGATTTTGGTCGCAGATGAAAACTTAGAACATGAACTCGGTTTCTTTGACGAACAGTTGATTATAGAGACGGATGCTTTCGTCCAGATTGAATTAGAAACGCATTTTGGCGACGCATTACTCCAAATTGAAAGTTTAGAATATGGGAAATCTTCGCCGGATGTAGCGGTCGAGCAGTCGATACAGATTTTAAAAAATTTCTCGGAACAGTGGAAACAACAAATTACAAAAATAAATAGCGAAATTGTGTCGCTCTTTTCCAACTATAATCGCGGCATGGACATTTTGCAGCGAACGTTGAGTTCATTACTGGTCAAATATACGGACGCGTGCGAGAAAACGAGTGCGAGTGGAGAAGAGGCGAAGAAAATCGTGGATGCGATTCGAGTGACCAACGCGGCATTTTTGTTTGAATGTAAACGATACGCACGCGCAAAATAATCAATTTGTAGAACGCTAAGCGCGTCAAAGAAATGAACGAAAACAAACAATAAGAGTCAAAACTAAATCTCTGTTTAGTAACTTTCTTTCTAGCATCTTATCTAGTTTTTAATATGGACCACGGAACGCCTCTATCGCCATCGCTTTCGTCGTATATACCCAAGTCTTCTTTCTGATTCATGTTTCTCAAAAGGTTCTCTCCAGTGATGACTTTTGTCGTGGCCACGATGAAATCGACGCCAACCTCACTCGATTTTGACATCTGCCGTAAACACGAAATCTCAGCGCTCGTAACGCCACCAATGAAACAAACTAA
>Ga0163180_10000438_pt1 | contig 24308 bp, 27 predicted proteins | sample AtlANTMetagenome_2_FD_109647 | JGI IMG/M metagenome (GOLD analysis project Ga0163180, IMG submission 109647) | Marine eukaryotic phytoplankton communities from the Atlantic Ocean - Atlantic ANT 4 Metagenome | ecosystem: Environmental > Aquatic > Marine > Oceanic | place: North Atlantic Ocean...
CATGTTGGAACCTGTATCACCATCCGGCACTGGATAGACATTTAAAGAATTGAGGCTTTCTTTGTGCTCTTGAAGGGAGTCTCGAAAGCAGTACATCAAACTTGCAAGGTTCTTTGCATCTAAAGTTTCTTTTGCCACAACTGCGATAGTACCCACTTAATTGGCCTCGATGCATTTGTTTCTGTTTTTATGTTTGGAACTGCCGAATACCCTCATACGCTCAGGACTATTCACCCGCTTACTTTTAGTGGGCTAGGCTCCCGGCGGCCTCCAAAAGTTAGATAGGAGAAAAATAGTTGCAAGGCGTAGTCAAGTCTTACGATCCAGGAAGTGGTGACGGTCTCATAGTTCGTGACTCTGATCTTGTTGAATTCGAAATAGCAGATGGAGCTCTTGAAGGCTCAATATTTAGAATGCTTCGTCAAGGTCAAAGAGTGGTTTTCGAATTAGATGGCGACAATAACGCAACCGGTTTAAAACTCGGATCTGAAGTAGATATGGGCACACCTAACTTAGACTGATATGAGTTCTGAAATTCCACCGACAGAAAATAGATCACTGATTGACTGGGTCGACCATTGGCAGAAAATTTTTGAGCCTAGCCAAATTCACTGGTGTGACGGTTCTGAGGATGAATATGAAAAATTCACTCAAGAGCTGGTAGATGCTGGGACTTTCATCCGTCTTAATGAAGAGCTTCGCCCAAACAGTTTTTTAGCAAGATCAGACCCTAATGACGTGGCGCGTGTAGAGAGCGAGACCTACATAGCATCAGCTGAGGAAGTTGATGCTGGGTCAACAAATAACTGGCGTGAACCTAACGAACTGAAAAGAGAGATGCTCTCTCATTATCAAGGTTGCATGAAAGGTAGGACCCTATATGTGATTCCTTTTTGCATGGGGCCTATTGGTTCACCTATTTCACATATAGGTATTCAGCTCTCAGACTCTCCCTATGTAGCGGCAAGTATGAAAATCATGACAAGAATGGGAAGTTCCGTCCTTGATGAATTAGGTGACGGTGATTTCGTTCCATGTGTTCACTCAGTTGGATTTCCACTCGGGGAAAATGAAGAAGATGTCGCATGGCCTTGCAACAAAGATGTTCGTTATATTTCGCATTTTCCAGAAACTCGGGAAATATGGTCATACGGCTCTGGTTACGGCGGGAATGCTCTATTAGGCAAAAAATGCTTCGCCCTCCGCATAGCCTCAACGATGGCACGTGAAGACGGCTGGTTGGCTGAGCATATGCTTATTCTTGGAATTACGCCTCCTAGTGGAGAAAAACGTTACATAGCTGCTGCTTTCCCTTCTGCTTGTGGCAAAACAAATATGGCGATGCTGGTTCCTACTATTCCGGGTTGGAAAGTTGAAACTATTGGGGACGATATTGCTTGGATGAAATTCTCGCCTGATGGACAGCTTCGTGCCATTAATCCTGAAGCAGGTTTCTTTGGAGTTGCTCCGGGGACTTCTAATTCAACTAATGAAAATGCTATGAAAACCCTTTGGGGAAATGCAATTTTTACAAATGTCGCTCTTGACCAAAATAATGATGTCTGGTGGGAAAGGATGACGGAAAAGAAACCCGATTCCCTTTTAGACTGGCAGGGACGTGACTGGACTAGTGAGTCTGAAGAGCCGGCCGCTCACCCAAATGCGCGTTTCACTGTGCCTGCAAGCCAATGTCCCTCAATCGCTCCCGAGTGGGAAGATCCGGAAGGAGTACCAATTTCGGCAATCATGTTTGGTGGCCGTCGCGCCTCAAATGTCCCACTGATCACACAAGCACGCGATTGGGAGCACGGGGTTTTCCTTGGTTCAATTATGAGTTCCGAGAAGACTGCTGCAGCTGCTGGGAAAATTGGTGAAGTTAGATTCGACCCTTTTGCGATGCTGCCTTTTATGGGATACAACGTGGGCGATTACATAAAGCATTGGATTGAGATCGGCAAAGCTACTGATTCCAATAAATTGCCAAAATTATTTTGGGTTAACTGGTTCCGAAAAGACGAAAACGGGGGCTTCCTTTGGCCAGGTTTTGGCGAGAACAGTCGTGTTCTTAAGTGGATTTTAGAACGCATAGACGGAACAGCTCAAGCAGTAGATACACCTTTGGGTCTACTACCTGAAATTGACGGTATCGATACCTCAGGTCTCGATCTGAATGATTTAGCAATGCAAAGACTTCTTGAAGTTGACTCAGATTCATGGAGTGAAGAGGTTCCTCTAATTGAAAATCATCTAAAAGCCATCGGAGATCGACTACCCGAAGAGATGACTTCTCAACTCGATTATTTAAAATCTCGAATAGGTTTGGAAAGTTGAATTAGATCGACCCTAGTAGCATCGAACGGATTCCTAATCCCATCAAGAAAAGCCCAGCAAAACCGTAAAGCAAATACCTTTTATTATCTAATTGATTCCGATAACCGTAAATTACTCCTACGCTAAGAGCTGCGGCAGACCAATACAGCAAATGAAACTTGGGAACTTCGAGATCTTCTGACGACGCTAAGGCAACGCCCGAAAAAAGGTGAGCCAGAACCATAATCTGGGCAATTGCTGTTACCCACGAAAGCACCGAAATTCGTAACAGCTTGTTTCTATGAGCCAGAAGCGACCAGACGCCAGCCGTGCCGTTCAGAAGGACCATTAACCATTCGATAACTTCATGAGTAACTCGATAGGAAGCTAATACATTCATCAAATTAAGTATTAGTAGATTCGTCAGTCAAATAGATTGGATTTAAAAGTTTCATCTTCTTTTCTTGATTCTTTTGGATTTATAAACCACTCAGTCCCAAAAACACTAACAAACTGATCATTCGGAATCTTTAAAAAAAACGAATCTTCATCTATTTGACTTCGATGGGCAGAAATAGCTGCTCTTTTCTTCTCAATAAAATCTGAAACATTTATGGCATGAGTTATTTCAGATTCGGCAGAACCAAAAGATTCCTCTTCTACGCGTTGCCTCCTCTCCTCTAAGTCGTCACCTATTCCAGCGAGTCCTTCATCCGGAGCGGTTTCTATAGCCAATTCAATTGTTTTCTTGATCGAATCTCTATTCAGAGTTGTCCACCTTATATTTTCGATTCCGATCTGATTTGCCCAATGAGTTCCCACCCTGTGGACTTGTATGTGGTCCGGATGTCCATACCCGCCATTTGGGTCATATATAACTAAAAGATCGACATCTTCCTCGTGTAAAATATTCGATAACCTCAAACTCGCTTCTTCAACATCCGCCTGCCAAAAACACTCGGGGTTGGAAGTGGTGGGTGAATCAATCATTCCGCTGTCCCTATAGTTTAAGAATTCGACTCGCGACACTCCCAAAATATTCGCTGATTTAATCAGTTCTTCGGTTCGTCTTTCTTCTAAAGGCTCTCCATCTTTTAGAATTCCTGGTACAGGTTCTCCTTCTTCCCCGCGGGTAGCGACTACAAGAATTACGCGATCCCCAGATTCAGACAATAAAGTCATCGTTCCGGCTGTAGACAACGCTTCGTCATCGGGGTGAGCGTGAAAGAAAACTATTGTCGACATATAAATATTTTAAGAAACAGCACCGGTGCTTAAGAGTTCAATGATCTCTTCTTCATTGAATCCAAAATGCGTAAGCACTTCTTTACTGTGCTGACCTGGATGAGCCGGTGGTCGCTCAATTTTTCCTGGTGTGCGACTGAATCTCGGAGCTGGTGCTGGTTGGGTTACGCCCGCAACTTCTACGAATGTTTTTCTTTCTACATTGTGTGGATGTTCCACTGCTTCGTATGCGGAAAGAACAGGCGCATAACAGACATCAGTACCAGCAAGTAGTTGATCCCACTCTGTTCTGGTTTTTGTAGCAATCAATTCGGCCATTTTTTGTTTCAATTCTGGCCATTTTTCTCGATCGTGTTGGAATGCAAATTCTTCTTGATCTAGTTCTAATTTTTCCAACATTTCTTTATAGAACTGTGGCTCGATTGACCCTAAAGATATCCATTCTCCATCTGCACATTCATAAACATCATAAAAATGGGCCCCTGTGTCTAGAAGGTTCACGCCCCTTCCTTGTTGGTGAAAACCTGTTTCCATCATTCCGTAAAAGAAACTCATCAGACTCGCTGCACCATCAACCATCGCAGCGTCAACGACTTGACCTTGCCCGGATTGTCTAGCTTCAACAAGTGCGCACACCATTCCGAAAGCTAGGTACATGCCGCCTCCTCCAAAATCTCCTACAAGATTTAATGGTGGCACCGGCCCACTTTCACTTCTCCCTATATGGGCTAAGACACCAGCTAGAGAAATGTAGTTTATGTCATGTCCTGCTGCATTTGCGTAAGGTCCTTCTTGTCCCCACCCTGTCATTCGCCCATAAACCAAAGCAGGATTCCTCTTCAGACAGTCATCTGGTCCCACTCCCAACCTTTCAGCCACTCCGGGTCTGAAACCTTCGAAAAAAATGTCAGATGTCTCGACCAATCTCAGAACAGTCTCTTTTCCTTGTGGATTTTTAAGATCTATTCCTATACTTTTTCTTCCTCTGCTGATTATGTCATTTGGTGGGGAATTCTCATCGAACTCTTTCACCGAACCTGCACGATCGATTCGTACGACATCTGCACCCATATCAGCAAGCATCATTCCGCAAAAAGGACCAGGTCCTATTCCTGCTAGCTCCAAGACCTTCACTCCGTCTAAAGCACCCATTTTGTCTCCTGTTTTTCAGCATTTTTTACATGCTTAATTATTTCATTTGTAATCTTTGGCCAAGAACCGGGCGGGAGATCATGTCCCCAACCTTCGATCATGACGAACTTTGCTTCAGGTATAACTTCTGCCGTGCGTTGCCCTCCGCTTGGGTCGACAAGAGTATCTGCACTTCCATGAAGTACGAGTGTAGGTGCTTTAATTTTCATAAGTGCTTTCTCGCGGTTTCCGCTTAAGTTCATGGCTTGCATCTGTCGGTCTTTGGCTTCATTAGATTTATTTGTGCGTTCGGCGTATCTTTCAAAAATTTTTAAACAGTATTCATCATCGTGCCATTCAGTGCTGGCCCATATACGTCTATCAGATAGATCTTTTAAAGCCTGCTCCCTTGGATCAACCGGTGCAGGAGCCAATAGTGCATCCAATGCTTTTCCCTTCGGAATACCGAAACCTGCTTTCCCCGTGTTAGATGCCATTGAAGTAAGACTGATAATTTTTTCCGGAAATTCGGCAGCAAAAATTTGTGCAACCATACCCCCCAAAGACATACCCACGATATGAGCTTTTTCTACTGACAACTGCCCCAACAACTCTGCAGCGTCAGAAGCCATATCTAATAATTCGTACTCTTTCTCCATCTCTGATGACAGTCCGCTGTCTCTTTGGTCGTATCTAATTACATGCATCCCTTCTTCAGCTAGTTTGCTACAGAAGCCTTCTTCCCATAGCAGCAACTGGCTACCTAAACCATGAATGAGTAAGAGCGCCGGGTCCGTCGAAGAACCAAACGTCTCGTAACAAATTTCTACCCCATTGGGGAGAAGGGTCTTAGGCATAAGATTCTTTCTTTTTTCAAGTTTCAAATTAAGACTATCTGCTGCCCTCATTACCAATTCGTTGAATTCACCAGTAGTTTCGTTACGTGAGTAAAATTTTTGATCAGCCTTTTCATAAAATAGATCCTTTCACGTTCTACGAAATTTTACGTTTGAGAATCGATGTTTTTGTAGTGGAACAAAATTGCCCTTACCCAGAACTAGACGGATTCGATGTCGATTCAGAAACTCGACATATATGGATCGCGGATAAAGAATCGCCAATTTCTTATCTTCGTGTTCTAAGAACAAGTGAAGAAGTTAACAAAATAGGTCGGGTTGCAACTTCTCTTAACAATCGACATAAAGGTATGGCGGAGTCTCTAATAGAACATGTGATTAATACCACTTCTGGGGATCTGATACTTGATGCCCAGGCGTATCTAGAAAACTGGTATGAAGAAATGGGTTTTGAAAGTAATGGTGAACCTTTCGAAGAAGGTTGTGGACATGACGTTAATTCAGGAATTCTTCATGTGCCGATGGTTTACAAAAGAGAAATTGATTAGTCCTCCGCTCAGGCACTCAACTGCACTTCGTGGATAAAGTGCGCCATATGGGAAAAATTGATGCTGAAAAAAATGCTCCTTTTTCAGAACAGTTGGACTTTGAAGAATCGGACAACTTACTTCTGGGATTAGATGAATCTCAAGTGCATGCCGTAACTGAAGAAGCAGAACCCCTAGCCATCCTTGCTGGAGCTGGAGCTGGTAAAACTAGAGTCCTCACCCGAAGAATTGCTTGGAGAGCAGTGAAAGGGAAAGAAGACCCTAGACGTGTATTAGCTCTTACTTTTACTCGTAAAGCTGCTGGTGAACTCCGCTCGCGGCTTTCAAGACTCGGACTCAGGGATCAAATCGCTGCCGGGACTTTTCATTCTGTTGCTTACGCTCAACTTCGGATCTATTGGCAGGATCGGGGCATAAAGGAACCGACTCTTTTAACAAATAAAATTTCTTTTGTTACAAACCTCTTACCAAGAGACAAACGTGCTACTGACACCCTTGATGTTGTGGCTGAAATCGAGTGGGCGAAAGCTCGTCGTATTTCACCAGAAACCTATTTTGCGGAAGCTGAAAAGCACGAAAGGACACCACCTCTAGCACTTCAAGAAATTTCTAATATTTATAAGAGTTATGAAGAGCTTAAAACTGATCGAAGATTTTTAGATTTCGATGACCTTCTGAGTTACTGCGCTAAAACGATCCGTAGCGACCGTTCTTTTGGCGAGGCTCAAAAATGGAGATTTCGGAACTTCTATGTCGACGAATTTCAGGATGTGAACCCTCTGCAGTTCTCGCTTCTCTCAGCTTGGCTAGATGGGAGGCCAAGTCTTTGCGTAGTGGGCGACCCCAATCAAGCGATTTATGCTTGGAACGGCGCCGAGGCTGATCATCTCATCAGGTTTAATGAATATTTTAGAGATTCAGCTGTTGTAAGTCTGGGTAAAAATTATCGAAGCACTCCTCAAATAGTTGAGACAGCTTCTTGTCTTCTGGAAAACTCGGGGATTGAAGCCGTAAGAGGCGGGGGTTTAAAGCCTTCTATCGTCAGATATTCAGATGAAAAAGACGAAGCTGTGGGTGTTGCCAAAAAAGTTGCGGAGATTCATTCTTCTGGAGAGAAATGGTCACATCAGGCGATTCTGGTGAGAACAAATGCGCAAACCGAAATATTTACAAGTGCCCTTCGTGAAGAGGGCATCCCTGTAAAAACAGTTTCAGGAAGCGGCTTGCTCGATAGAAAAGACATAAAAACCGTGATTTCTGAATTAGCCAATTCAAGCAGTCCATTAGTTCAGAAAATTAGCGACCTTAAGGAAGTAGGGCGTGACGACGCTTCAGAAAACAATGAAGATTCAATGACACCTGATACTGAGAGGACCGCTGCTTTGGCTGAACTGCGACGTCTCGCCGAAGAATATCTTTCTCTTGATCCTGCAGCAAAAAGTAATTCTTTTGTTCTGTGGCTTAAATCTCAATCACAAAATTTATATGAGATGAATGATGACGCGGTTGAAATTTCGACTTTTCACCGCTCTAAAGGCTTGGAGTGGTCTGTAGTTCATGTCGCCGGTTTGGAACAGGGACTTGTACCTATAGCTCATGCAAAAGACTCAAATGCGATCGCCGAAGAGCGACGGCTCCTGTATGTCGCTCTTACGAGAGCGAAAGATCAAATTCTCTGCTCTTGGGCTACTAACAGACATTTCTCGGGCAACAAGAGAAAAAGGGACCCATCTCCATGGTTGTTCAATATTGAACGTGCGATACAAAATCTAGAAAGACCTCTAACGCAAAAAGAGCAGATAACCAAAGCTAAGTCGTCTAGAGGTAAAAAAACCAAAAATGCTCTACCTGAAACCCAACAGGTGAAAGATCTTAAGAAGTGGCGCCTTTCAGCGTCTCGTGCTGCAGATGTGCCGGCCTTCGTCATCTTTAATGATGAAACATTGCTAGACCTTGTTGAAATTCAACCAACAAACTTGGATGAACTACTCAAAATAAAGGGAATAGGCCCCGTGAAAGCTGAACGTTATGGCAAAGAAATACTTGAACTAGTTTCAAAGCACCACTAACTGTTAGTCATTCCAATTGAAAGAAGCAACTAACGGTGCATGGTCGCTGGGTTTCACAAATTTACCTTTAGCGTCTTTGTATTTTTCAAGCAAATCTTTGTTTTCTTTTTCCAATATTTTTTCCGGGGTTCGCTCACGCATATCCACTTCAATCGAATCGAGAGACTTTGCTACCACCTCAGAAGCCAGAAGCAGGTCAATTCTGAGCCCTCTTCTATCCCTAAAGGCATTTTTAGGGTATTCCCAAAAAGTATCTGCCTTCTCTTCTGGAAAACGTTCACAAAAAACATCTTTCATGCCTAGGCCATCTAATTTTTTTATTGCCGCACGAGCCTCTGGGGTGACATGTGTTTCTGGCAGATCAAAAGTTTCAGTTAACGTTTTCTTTGACTTCCAGTCAAAGTTTGCGTACTCCTCGTTTGGGTCCCATTCATCGATGACAGGTCGAGGACAGACGTTAAAATCCCCAGCTGTGATTACGGGATTATTTGATGGGTCTGAGTTTTTTTTCAGATCGTCGTGAAGACGATTCAACCAATCAAGCTTGTATTTGTAATGGTCGTCTTCCAATGTTCTTCCGTTTGGCACGTAACAGGAAGCGATTCGAATATTTGAACAAGTCGCCCAAACTATTCTTGCGTCTGGGTCAGGATCTTTTCTGCCGTCATTAAATCCTTTTTGTGGGTCCTCGATACCGATTCTTGAAATAATCGCCACACCATTCCATGACTTCTGTCCGTTGTGAACAGACTCATAACCGAGCTCTTTAAAAACAGGTTGTGCTTTTTTTTGGAAAACTTCATTCTCCATCTTTGTTTCTTGCAGGCAAAGCACGTCCGGTTGATTTTCTTCGATCCAGAGTTTGACTCTGTGCAATCGAGCATTAAGTCCTGCTACGTTCCATGTCACTATTCGCATTGTGATGACATTAGCGCTTAATCAGTTGTGAATCCCATGATTTCATATAACTCTTTGATGGCTTCCTCAGGGTCAATGACTTTGATAGTTGTCATCCCCATAGCTCGCGCTGGTTTCAAGTTGATTCCTAAATCATCAAGAAATACACAATTTTCAGGTTTTACATTGAGACGTTCGCAAGCAATTTCATAAAATTTTTCTTCTGGTTTTCTACACCCCTCGATACTTGATTCGATCAAGAGGTCGAAAATTTCTACTACTTTTTGTACATCTTCGTCTAAATCTTGTTCCCCCATTGGAGTGATGTTGTTTGTCAGCATTGCTGTTTTGAATTTAGATGAACATTTACTCAATGCCTCGACCATTGATGGTCGTAGCGACCCGTGCAATCCCTCCAAGATTCTTTGTGCATCCAATTCATGACCAAGCACTAGGGCTTCTTCTTCGAAAAGAATTACGAATTCTTCCGGGCTAACTTCTCTCCGCTCAAATTTCGCCCATGCATTAGAGTCAGGGTTAGTTGCATTTATTTTTCTAATGGTGTCGACCGGTAACCCAATCTCTTTTTCATATGCGGCAAAAGCTTCAAAAGGACTCGAAAGGATCACTCCCCCAAAATCAAATAAGACTGCTTCAATCACGAAAGCATGTTAATCATTAAATTTGCATCTCGGTTACTTTTATAGCCGATATCATTTTTTTTCGTGACAGCTCAGTTCATTTACACAATGCAAAAGGTAAGTCGTTTTTACCCTCCGGACAGAGAGGTTCTAAAAGACATCTCTCTTTCCTTTTTTCCGGGAGCGAAAATCGGGGTTTTAGGGAATAACGGTTCCGGCAAATCTTCTCTATTATCGATAATGGCCGGGCAGGATCCGGATCATGATGGCGACGCAAGACTAACGGATGGTTTTACTGTAGGACTTCTTGAACAAGAGCCTGTTTTAAATCCCGAAAAGAATGTCTTGGAGAATGTAATGGAAGGAGTTGGGGAAGTAGCCTCTCTTTTGTCTCGCTATGACGACATTCTCGCTAGCTGGTCGAACCCAGACGCAGACTTTGAAAAATTAGGTGAACAGCAAGCGGAAGTTGAACGTCTCATCGAATCTGCGGGTGCTTGGGATCTTCAAAGGAATATCGAAATCGCTATGGATGCGCTTCGTCTTCCTAAAGGTGAGTCAGATGTAAACCTTTTATCAGGAGGAGAATGTCGTCGTGTGGCTTTATGCAAACTGCTGCTTTCTAAACCTGACTTACTTCTTTTAGACGAGCCGACAAACCATTTGGATGCTGAATCAGTTTCCTGGCTTGAAAGAACTCTTCAGGACTATTCGGGGACTGTTGTAGCGGTAACGCATGATAGATACTTTCTTGACAATGTCGCTGGTTGGATATTGGAACTTGACCGCGGAAGAGGGATACCGTATGAAGGGAACTATTCAGGCTGGCTCGATCAAAAAAGTACAAGGCTTGAAGCTGAAGAAAAATCTGACTCTTCGCGCAAACGTACCCTTGAAAGAGAATTGGAGTGGATTCGCATGGCTCCAAAAGCGCGTCAAGCGAAAGGAAAAGCACGACTAGCCTCTTACGACAAACTAATAGCTGAAGCAAATGAAGCAGAAAAACGCGATGCTGAACTTCAAATACAAATCCCAGCAAACTCACGTTTAGGGGATCAGGTGATTGAAGTTGAAAATCTTAAGAAAGGTTTTGAAGATCGTTTGCTAATTGAGGACCTGTCTTTCAACCTTCCGCCTGCCGGAATTGTGGGAATAGTTGGAGGCAATGGGGCTGGGAAGACAACCTTGTTCAGAATGCTAGTAGCTGCCTTTCAAAACTTGGGGTCTGATGATGATCTGCCGGATTCTGGTTCGATAAGAATCGGTTCAACAGTGGAACTTGGATATGTCGACCAATCGAGAGACTCGCTAGACCCAGATAGAACCGTTTACCAAGAAATAACCGGGGATAAAGAATTTATTTCAGTTGGTAATCGTGAAGTTAATGGAAGAGCTTATGTGGCATCTTTCAATTTTCGCGGATCTGATCAGCAGAAAAAAGTCGGAGATCTTTCTGGCGGTGAAAGAAATCGTGTTCACTTGGCAAAAGTTTTAAAAGCTGGGAGTAACGTTTTACTTCTTGACGAGCCGACAAATGACCTTGATGTAGATACTTTAAGAGCTCTTGAATCAGGTCTTGAAGCTTTTCCTGGCTGTGCAGTCATTATTAGCCACGACCGCTGGTTTCTAGACAGAGTAGCTACCCATGTACTCGCATTTGAAGGAAACTCTTATGTCCGCTGGTTTGAAGGAAATTTCAGTGAATACGAAGAGGTAAAACGTAGAGAGTCAGGCGGGGAAAACGTCCCTACTAGAGTTCAGTACAAGCCTCTATCGCGCGACTAAACGGACATTTCTAAAAGTTGCAATACGAGTTTGGCTCCATCTTCTGGTAATCCATTCTCAGGAGTCAAAATCAAATCTGGATCATTAGGCGTTTCATAAGGGTCATCAATTCCTGTAAAGTCCTTAATTTCTCCTGCTCTAGCTTTTTTATATAACCCTTTTGGATCACGCTCTTCACATACTTCAATTGGGGTATCAACGAAAACCTCAAAAAATCTTAAACCAAATTGACCATGTATTTCTCGGGCGTTTTCACGGTCTTCTCGGTATGGGCTTATCAACGGGACCAGCGCTACAAGGCCTGCATCAGCAAACAAACGAGCTACTTCAGCGACTCTTCGAACATTTTCATGACGATCTTTAGCACTAAAATTTAAATCTTCGTTAAGTCCTAATCTCAAATTGTCACCATCGAGCAGATAAGAAGGGCGCCCAGAAGTGACTAATAACTTTTCAGTTGCGGAAGCAATAGAAGATTTTCCTGACCCTGAAAGACCCGTAAACCATATTGTTGCTCCTGTATACCCAAGAGATTCATGACGTTCTTTTCTACTCAAATTATTAGAATGCCATGTGAGATTAGAACCTATTTTTGACACGTCAACCTGAACCAACGATTATGCCAGCTGCAACGGTGGCATTTGTTACCTCATCCATCAGTATGAAAGATCCTGTGTTTCGATTTCTTCTGTAATCATCAAAAAATAAAGGTTGCGTGCTTCTCAATGACACTCTTCCTATTTCATTTAGTTTTAGTGATTCTGGCTTCTCGTCACGGTGGAGGGTGTTGACATCAATTCTGTATTGAATTTCACTCACCATTACACGACTTGATCTAGTCGTGTGTTTCAAAGCTAATTTCATTCGGGGAGTTAGTTCAGTTGATTCTGACATCCAGCAAACCATTGCTTGCAAATCCTGACTTACGGTGGGTTGATTATTTGGACGGCAGATCATGTCCCCACGCGAAATGTCTATTTCGCTCGTGAGTCTCATTGTTACTGACATAGGCCCAAAGGCTTCAGATATAGGTCCGTCATAAGAATCGATTGAAGCCACTGTCGAAGTGAAACCGCTGGGCAGCACAACCACTTCATCACCAGGTTTGAAAACGCCTCCGGTTACCGTTCCTGCATATCCTCGGTAGTCGTGATGTTCTTCACTTTGAGGACGAATCACGTATTGAACTGGGAAACGAGCATCTATGAGGTTCCGGTCACTCGCTATATGAACTTCTTCAAGGTGATGCAGCAAGGAAGACCCTTCGTACCAAGGCATTTTAGCTGATCGCTCCACAACATTATCTCCATGCAAAGCTGATATTGGAACAAATGAGAGATCTGAAATCTCGAGTTTCATGGCAAAATTTCTAAACTCTTCCTTAACAGCGTTGAATGCTTTCTCGTCATAATCAATTAAATCCATCTTGTTAACACATACAACAAGGTGTGGGATCCTTAATAAAGATGCTAAAAATGCATGACGTCGTGACTGTTCTACAACTCCATGTCGGGCGTCTACGAGAACTAATACTAAATCTGCTGTTGAGGCGCCAGTAACCATATTACGCGTGTACTGGATGTGCCCTGGAGTATCAGCGATAATGAACTTTCTTTTAGGCGTAGCGAAATAGCGGTATGCAACATCGATAGTTATACCTTGTTCGCGTTCAGCGCGGAGACCATCAGTTAAAAGAGCAAGATTGGTGTGTTCATTTCCCATTTGTTTTGAAGTTGCCTCTACAGATTCAAGCTGGTCTTGAAAAATTGATTTGGTATCGTACAAAAGTCTTCCGATTAGCGTTGACTTACCATCATCTACACTCCCAGCCGTAGCAAATCGAAGAAATTCCATTAGAAGTATCCTTCTTTTTTGCGGTCCTCCATAGCTGCTTCTGAAACACGGTCGTCGGCTCGCGTGGCGCCTCGTTCCGTGATACGCGTTGAAGAAATCTCTTCTATTATTTGTTTCAAATTTTCTGCTTCTGACTCCACTGCTCCAGTGCAGCTCATATCTCCTACTGTGCGGTAGCGAACTTTTCGCGTCATAAGTTCTTCGTATTCTGAACGAGTTACAAACTCTGAATCTGCTAATAGCATCCCGTCGCGTTGGAAGACTTCTCTTTTATGAGCGAAATAAACGCTGGGTATTTCTATATCTTCTCGTTCGATATATTGCCATACGTCTAGTTCAGTCCAATTCGAAATCGGAAACACTCGAATATGTTCACCTTGTCTTATTCTTCCGTTGTATAGATTCCACAGTTCAGGCCTTTGATTTTTGGGATCCCATTGTCCGAATTCGTCTCGAAATGAATAAAACCTTTCTTTGGCTCTTGCTTTTTCTTCATCTCTTCGCGCTCCACCAAATAATGCATCAAACTTGTTTTCCTCAATTGAGTCCAGCAAGGTCGTTGTTTGCAAACGATTCCTACTTGCTCTCGGTCCTTTTTCTTCTGTGACTCGACCTTCGTCGATAGATTTTTGGACTGAAGCTACTACAAGTCTTGCTTCAAGCTCTTTTATGCGTTGATCGCGATATGCAATGACTTCAGGAAAATTGTGTCCCGTGTCAACATGTAAAACCGGGAAAGGCAACCTAGCTGGCCAAAATGCTTTAGTTGCTAGATGCAGCATCAATATTGAATCTTTTCCTCCTGAAAACATCAAACATGGGCGTTCGAACTCTGAAGCTACTTCACGGAAGATGTGTATAGCTTCTGCTTCTAATTGGTCTAAATGGTTCAGTTCGTATGTGGTAATACTCATTTTATTTCTTCCCAGCAATACGCATTTTCTGCATCCCATGCTAACCCTGTCCTTCTAAGATGGTCACTCTTGAAGGCAAACAATGAAGATCACTATCTCGCTGAAGATTTGGCTACCCGTGCGGGACTTTTGCTGCTCGAAGAAAGAAAACTTGGTCGGGACAGTGATCCTGAAACTTTGAAACAAAAAGGTGATATGGAATCTCACAATTTTCTCATGCAAGAGCTTGCATCATCGAGGCCAACAGACGGCGTTCTTTCAGAGGAGGGTTCGGCAAGCTCGGTGCATCCAAACCGTAACGACACAAACCGTGTGTGGATTATCGATCCGCTTGATGGGACTAGAGAGTTTGGTGAACTGCAGCGGGATGATTGGGCTGTGCATGTCGCACTTGCTGTTGATGGTCATCCCGTTGTCGGGGCGGTTTCTATTCCTGCTTTAAATCTAACTTTTGCAACTTGTAATGATTTTTTACAGCCGCGTCGACCAACCGAACATGAAAAAGTTCGAATAGCAGTGAGCAGGTCGCGGCCGCCTGTTGAAGCTTCACTAGTTGCAGAAAAAATTGATGGAGAATTGATTGAAATGGGTTCAGCGGGAGCAAAGGCAATGGCTGTCGTGAGAGGAATAGCTGATGTGTATATCCATTCTGGCGGTCAATATGAGTGGGATAATTGTGCTCCAGCTGCTGTGGCTTTCGCTGCTGGACTTCATGTGTCTCGTCTTGACGGTTCTCTTTTAAAGTACAACAACCCAGATCCCTGGTTACCAGATCTTTTGATTTGTAATCCGGTTTTGGCTACCCCTGTTTTAGAAGTTTTGAATAGCTGACCTTATGCGCCTAGTTTTTGCTCGCTGCACCGTTGATTACGAAGGTCGTCTTACTGCTCATCTTCCTGAGGCAACGCGACTAATAATGGTCAAATCTGATGGATGTGTAGCTATTCATGCTGATGGCGGTGCTTACAAGCCATTAAATTGGATGAACGCCCCAAATAAGCTGGTTGAGGAAGAGGGTGTCTGGCGAGTTTCTAACCCAAAAGGTGAAGTGCTAACGATTACTTTGCATGAAATTTTTAGTGATTTGTCGCATGAAATGGGAATCGACCCTGGGCTACAAAAAGACGGAGTCGAAGCACACCTACAGGAACTTTTAGCTGATGACCCTTCTTTTTTAGTTGAGGGGCTTGAATTGATCAAGCGTGAATATCCGACCGATCTAGGGCCTGTTGACCTTTTATGCCGAACAGCTAAAGGTGAAACGATTGCCGTTGAAATAAAAAGAAAAGGTGAGATAGATGGTGTGGAACAATTGACAAGGTACCTGGACTTTTTAAATCGCGATCCACTTATAAAACCTGTTCGAGGTATTTTTGCGGCTCAGGAAATTCGCCCACAAGCAAAAGTGTTAGCCGAAGATAGAGGGATTCAGTGCGTTGTAATCGACTATGATGAGATACGCGGTATCGAATCTAACCGCTTGCGTCTTTTCTGATGTTTTATGATGTTGTAATAGTTGGGGGCGGACCTGCTGGATCATCAGCTGCTTGCACCGTAGCCAAAAGCGGCCTATCGGTTCTCCTTATTGATAAATCTGAATTCCCTCGTGATAAGTGTTGCGGTGATGGTTTAACAACTATGGCTCTCAGATTGAGCGAAGAACTTGGCTTAAATATAGAGAATTTAAAAAATCTTGAAGTCGTTGATGAAGCGGTGATCCATTTTCCTTCGGGCCGAAGAGAGGTTTTTCCTCTACCGGGAAAAGGTTTGTTCGCTGCGATCGTGCCCAGGGCAGAGTACGATCTGGCTCTTATAGACCTAGCTCGCGAATTGCAGGTTGATGTTCGTCTAGGTCACAAGTTCTCTTCCATAACTTTTGATGGAGAAAAAACTTTTCTGAATATTGACGGTATTGGAGAGGTAGAAACGTCTTTTGTTATAGCTGCTGACGGAGCGTGGTCTCCTGTCCGTCGTTCACTCGATTTAAGTGAGGAACGATCAAGAGGAGAATGGCTTGCTTTTCGTCAATACATTTCAGGAGTCGCATCGGATAACAACGAATTACATGTCTGGTTCGAAAAAGACCTTCTGCCAGGCTATGCATGGAGTTTTCCTCTCCCAAATGGGAGAGCAAATATAGGCTTTGGTGTTTTAAAATCACAAGATTTTTCCGCTTCAGAAACGGCTCAACTGGCTCGCGACCTACTGAACAGAAAATCTATTTCTGAGACCCTTGGGGGCGGGATCAAACTAGAGGGGCGTCAAACTGCCTGGCCTATTCCGGCGAGAGTCAACAACCAGCAACTAACTAGTAGGTCGGTTATCTTTGTTGGTGATGCCGCCGCTTGTACTGATATTTTGACGGGTGAAGGAATCGGGCAGGCACTTTTAACTGGGATTCTTGCTGGTGAGGCAATCAAATCTGGGAAGAGTCAAAAAATGGTTACTTCATTCTATGAAAAGTCCGTGAAAAGTCACTTGTTCTCGGATCACCAAATGTCTGTTTTACTTCAAAAAGTCCTTACCCACCCCGCAGGAGCGGAAAATGCTCTTCGTTTAGCATCGATGAATCAGTGGTCGCGGCGTAATTTTGCGCGTTGGATGTTTGAGGACTACCCAAGAGCCCTTTTATTTACACCTAAAAGATGGAAAAAAGGAGTTTTTGATTCTGAAGGTGCCTACAGCCGTAAACTGGACTTATGAGTATTGCAAAAGAGGGAAATCTTATCCCTTTCCCTAACAGGTCTGAGTTCGAAGACACGAAAGAAGCTCCCACTCACCCTTTGGGTCCAGCTTTTGCGGCTTTTGACCATAAATTTGATCTCGTTTGGGAGCGTTTTCGTGGACAGCCTGTTCTTGACAAAACTTTTTATCTTGCAAGTGAACTGGCAGATTTTAGTGTTCTTTGGCACATTATGGGGTTATCCAAAGGTCTCGCTAGTGGCTCAGCTCAACGTGAAGCAGTTCGTTTATCTGCAGCCCTAATAGCGGAGTCAGGGATTGTTAACGGAATTTTGAAATCTTTGTTTAGGCGAGAAAGGCCTGATCATATTGAAGAAAGACCACACGTGCTTCGTCAACCGTTGACTTCTAGTTTTCCTTCAGGTCACGCTTCAGCAGCTTTTTTGGCTGCAACCCTTCTTTCGGAACGATCCAAGTTCAAACCTCTTTGGTACGGATTAGCTGGGATTGTTGCGACTTCAAGAATTCACGTCAGGATTCATCACGCTAGTGATGTAATAGCCGGAACGCTTGTGGGTCTCGGGTTAAGTCGAATAATTAAGAAATTCTTTCCTCTATAAAATCCGATTTAATTTTGGGAAATTGACTCCATTTGATTTTCACCTGAGTCAAGAACTAGACGTAAATCAAGAAGTAGGTCCGCGACCTCTGAAGCAGCAATAACTTGACGGCTTTTAGTGTCGCCCAGTCCTCGGTCAATAATTGCTCTGATCTCATCAATCATCTCTTCAGTGCTGCTGCTCTCTAGCGTTTCTGTCATTTGATTCCCTTTGTGACCATTCACTTACTTTAACTTAACTTATTTTCATACATTACGCGCATGTTAGACATAAGTCACCATCATTTATCAATTGGAGCTAAATCTCTTACAGACTTTCTTACGTCGTCGCCTGTTAGAGGCATTATTGCGAGAGCTGGACAAGTGACTCCGGCTGTTACGTAACGTTGAATATGGTCGCGACATTGATCTGGAGTTCCGTTTACTATCAATTCGTCAACCAGAGCATCAGGTATTTTTTCTAAGGCGCCTTTACGGTCACCAGAATCCCATTGTTCCCAATGCTCTGACAACATTTCCTCTCTGCCAAGCCATTTATGAAACTCTTTGTATACAGGCACATTCAAATATGCTGCCATAGCGAATTTGCCGCCTGCTAAAACCAAGTCTTTTTTATCGCTTGGACAGACAAATATTCTGGCAACTATCTCTTTACCCGGCCCTTCTTTGTTGACAACGCCTGCCACGCGTTCAACGTCATTAGCTGAAAGCCAGTTTATTATTGCCCCATCTGCTTCCCTTCCAGCTAAGCGAAGCATTCCTTCTCTTAGCGCCGCTAGCAGTATTGGAGGTTGATTTTCAGGAACTCTTGCCAAACGAAAACCTGAAATATTGAAAGTTTCGAATTCTTCCGAAATTTTCTCTCCCAATAATGCTTTTCGGAGGAAACGAATTGTGTCTCTAACTTTTAAATATGGATCTTCAAAACGGATCCCATTCCAGCGTTCAACAATCACGTCTGAGGAAGTGCCTATCCCAAGGACGAAATTATTTGGTGCTGCACAGGCCATGGCAGCAGCACTTTGAGCCAGAAGCGCTGGTCCTCTTGTAAAAGCTGGCAAGATAGCTGTTCCCAGTCTTAATTCCGGTGCCCAGGCGGCTGCAAGTGCCAAAGGTGTTAAACCGTCTGTCTCATTAGCTTCTGAGGACCAAACATCTGTATAACCAAGTTCGACTAGCTCTCGGAAAATCTCTTTATGGTCATCCAAACGATCTGGTAATGGAATAGTCATCCCGTAACGCGATTTTTGTTTAAGCATCCTTAGGCCTTTAGTTTTATGGTTTCTTAAGGGCTGTCACACCTCACTGAAACAATTATTAATATGAATGAACAACTTTGTCTAATAAAAGAAATCTCCATCCAGATTTTTGCCGCTAATGACAACTATTCGGAGTATTCAGCACTCGACAGTGAGACTCGGGAGAGAAACTTGAAAGGTATTGCAGAGGCTCGTAAATTACTTGCCGAAAAACGCAAATATGCCGCTCTTTTAGCTGCTTGAATTTTTTAAGCGGTGGCAGGTGATTCTAATTAATTTAAATCACGGCTAGTAGTTAATGCCATCAAAAAGGTCATTTTCATAACCATTTTCATTGTTTGCATCAACTTTTGAGAGAGCAAGAATGTAGTCATCGTAAGGATGGACTTCACGTGCAACTTCATCAGGCAAGCCGAACCAAAATGGGGATTTAGGGTCAACCTGAGTTTCATGCGCTAACAAAGCCTCTTTTCGGATCGACCAGTAATCCAAGATAGGGATTCTTGTAGAAATAAGATGATCTCGTGAAGGCCTTTTTGACCAGCCTTCAAAAGGTGATTCAAGTTCAAATTCTAAGAATTTTTCATGCATTGCCTCTATTCTTTCTCTTGACCAAGTCGAAAAATAAAGTTTTGAAGGTTGCCAAGCCTCGCCATGTTCTGGATAAAGAGCGGGATTACCAGCAGCTTCGAATGCGGGAACTGAAAGATCGTGCACCTGTAAATGATCGGGGTGGTTATACCAGTCTCTTTCATCTGGGTAAGAAATAATAACGTGAGGTCTTATCCGTCTTATTATCGAAACGATTCTTCCTACCGCCTCTTCAGGGTCAGCATTGGAAAAAGAATCAGGGTTGGAGTTAGCTGGAGAATCAGCCATTCCTGAATCTCTGTAACCGAGCATTATGACTTCGTCATAACCTATTATTTCTGCTGATTTTTTAAGTTCTGCTAGCCGGACTTGGGGAAGATTTTCGACTATTTCAGGTCGATCCATTGCAGGATTGAGAATGTCGCCCTCTTCGCCTCCTGTGCAACAAACAAGAGCACAATAAACACCTTCGTCATGATATGCAGCGATCGTCGAAGCCCCTTTTGACGCCTCGTCGTCAGGATGGGCATGGATACTTAAAAGTCTTCGTTCATTTTCAGGGAAAGGAGTATTTGTCACGTGCGAAACGGTACAGGAGTTAGCGCAAGTTCAGTATTCAATTTCTGGACTATTTTAAAAAATTTAAATTAAGATACCGTATTCATTAGAAATTCGGAGGTTAATTTGGATCCTGAGATTTGGCAATGGATTTGGCTTGCTGCAACAGGTATTTTCATCCTAGGAGAACTAGCTATGGCTGGATCTTTTTTTCTTCTTCCTTTTGGAGCAGGAACTGCTGTTGCAACAGTTCTGGCTTTCTCTAATGTAAGTGAGGGTCTGCAATGGGTTGCATTTGTTGTGGTTTCGGTTGCATCACTTGCAGGTTTGCGACCTTTAGCGCGAAAACTTAACGCTCAAGAACAACCGGCAAAAGTCGGTTCTACCAGATTGATAGGTGAAATAGGGGTAGTAACAAAAGATTTGGGGGCGGGCTTAACAGAGAATGGAAGTATCCAAATCGGGAGAGAAGAATGGCCCGCCGAAACTAAAGACATGGAACATATTCCCACAGGCACTCGAGTGAAAGTAACTCACATCGAGGGAACCCGTCTAGTCGTTGAAGCAATTTGAAAAGTTAAATTTTAGAAAATATTTATAGGAGTAAAAATGGCAGCAGTTGTAGCTTTATTAGTAATCGCTTTTCTTGTTTTCGTTCTTGCAGCGGCAGGAATAAAGATAGTACGGCCATATCAGCAAGGAATAGTCGAACAGCTCGGTAAATATAAGATGACAACCGGTCCTGGACTTAAGCTAATCGTTCCGATTATGCAAAGTATGAAACGAGTGGACATGAGGGAACAAGTTGTTGACGTGCCACCACAAGAAGTAATTACCAAAGACAACGTAACAGTTACAGTTGATGCGGTCATCTACTACGAGCCAACTGACGCTCAGAGACTTGTCTACAATGTTGCGAACTTCATTCTTGCCGTAACTAAACTCGCCCAAACCAACCTGAGGAATGTTATTGGCGACATGACCCTTGATAATGCTCTTACTTCACGCGACAACGTCAATACTTCGCTAAGAAATGTCCTCGATGATGCGACAGATAAATGGGGAGTACGTGTAGTACGAGTGGAGATACAAAGAATTGATCCCCCTGTTGATGTTATGGACGCAATGCATGAACAAATGAAAGCTGAGAGAACCCGTAGAGCTGTCGTATTAGAAGCCGATGGCGCTCGCGAAGCTGCTATTGCGATAGCAGAAGGAGAAAAGCAATCTGCAATACTTTCTGCTGAGGGCGTTAAACAACAAGCGATCCTGACGGCTGAAGGTGAGGCTGAAGCCATTAGAGCTGTAGCCTCAGCGGATCGTTTTCGTTTTGAAACAGTTGCTGAAGGTGAAGCTGAGGCAATACGAAGTGTTTATGGAGCGATACACGATGGAGATCCTTCACCTGATCTAATAGCTATCAAATATCTAGAGGCGCTGGGGACTATCGCAGATGGTCAAGCAACAAAGATTTTCGTTCCAGCAGAAATGAGTGCCACTATGGGTTCAATAGGAGCAATAGCTGAACTTTTTCAAACAAACGAATCAAATGATAAAACAGAAAAAGAAGAAGCCGAATAGTTTTAGCTAACTACTAATTGGAGTCAGTTCGTCTTTCCCTTCGTCATCCTGAACCAAATTCCAACCACAAAGGCGTGCTAGAAGAGTCTGACCTTCTTCGGGGCCACTCGCTATAATCTCGTCTCCAGAGGATAGACGTACTTTACCTCTTGGCATATACAGGTATCCTCCGCCTCGTCGAATTGCCAGAACTGTGAAGCCAGGTTCGATATTTAGACCTAATTCAGACAATGAAACATTGTCCGCTGAGGAGCCTGTGGCTACTGGATATCTAACTACAACCTCATCTGCTTCGCCTAAAGCTATTTCCAGAATCGGGTGAAGTTCTTCTTCTTTTTCGACCAACCAGACCATTGCCTGTGCCTGGTCGCCAATATCTTCTGCTGCTTCCGCTAAGTGCAATAGTCCTCTCAATTTTTCAGGTTCAACGTCACTTAAAGCTGAACGTAACACCCAAAGTTCGAGATGGTCTTTCATTTCATCTAAACGGTCTTCAAGGTGTCTGACTTCAGAAGCCAGTCCTGTATCAGCTAAAACAAGTGCGCTGTATGCGAGACCGACTGCTGCTTCGGAGAGGTTTTTCATTTCCACAAGAACATCAACAGCACGGTCGAGGTCAGTAAGAGCATCATTCTCTTGTGGTTTGGGAGGTTCCCAAATAGGTGCAGCGGCCAGTTCACGAAGTCTGTTAATTCCATCAGGAGATCCTCTTAGAAAGAGGACATCACCTGGAATAAGAACTGTTTCACCTCCTACGTCGATTATCCAGTCATTTCCTCTTCTAATTGACATGACTCTCATACCAGCTTGAACAGGAAGTTCGAGAAATGACAAAACTCGATTCGCCATATGCGACCCTTCGCTAACAGAAACTCGATGAGACACCTCTTCAGCGTCAGAAAGATCGGCAACAAGCTGTTGTGGAATTCCGAGCTTGTGTGTGACTATTCTTGCTATGTCAACGGCATCATTTGCGATTCTTTCAATTGCTGAAATGACTTGCAACACGGACGACATTCCTTCTGCCTCTTTGGAGGTTCTGGCAGCAAGAACACAAACAGCTCTCATATCATGAACAAGGTCGCTCATTCTTTGTTCAAGCCCATCAACTTCTTCCGCCATATCACGATCCCCAAAATAAACTGAGGCGTAAGCAAGGTCGACCATCAATTCAGATGTGTCTTTTGCTTCGGCGAGCATGCTTCTTAAATTTCGAGGTGTTTCTTCCATTAGCTACCTACTAGTGTTGTCCAATAATCTAGGCTTTGACTCCCCACGAAGCCAAAACTGTTTTCAAGTGCTGCAAAAATTAATAGTTCTAAACTCATATGACTCCCGTTAAAACCATTGCCAAAATCACTGTGAATGCCCCAACAAGGTCAAGGGAGGATGCGACAACAGGAATTCCATAAGTGTCAGGGTCGAGACCAAAACGAAAAGATCCCATTGTTGTGTAATAAGAAACTGCAACAACAAATAGTGTGACTATTGAGCCGGCTATCGCTGAAATTAAAATCAATTTGGTTATACCGGGAGTTGATTGATCTGCCGCAACAGCTATCAAATGAGCGACAACTCCTGAAAAAATAAATATAGGAACTGCCAATATAGATAAGTCAATAGCACCGCGGATACTTGACCTGCTCGGCAAAGGGGAAGCGTCATCCATACCCAGATGGAACTGCGTGGACAAACGGCTTGAGAGAATACCTCCTAAGGCGCCTGCGATTCCCAAAAAAGCTGGTATCAGAATAAGAACTGCTTCAACTTCAAGTAAATCCTTGAGTCTTTTCTCAACTACGAAACCCGCCATAAGATCTAAAATCACAGCTAAACCTAAAACAGGAATTGACTGACGGAAAACTCTTCTAAAACGCTCTAAGGAAGTTCTAAGAGAAAAAATTAGAACAATTATTGATACTAAAACTATGACTAAAGCTAAACCATTCGTTAGACCTGATCTGTTAGCTAAATAAGACACAAAGATCAACGAAGGCACCGTTAAGAGGTCCCCTGTGGTGGTAACTAATGGTGCTACTACGTTGTCAAGATCCCACTCATGTTTAACTGAACTTACTGATAGCACAACTGTTACAGCAGCTAAGGCAATTGAAGACAAGACTCCCCCAAGCACCGAAATAACAATAAAATCTGCAAGTGACATGGCTGGACTTAACCCAAATGCGGATGCAGTGCCTTTAGCTAAAACAGCAAGAATAAGACTAGAAATAATGCTTAACGAACCAGAAGCAAGTAAGTTTTGAATCAAGACGCTGTCGATCCGGTAGCTCAGACCGAATGTTCCCATATGGGCCGCTGTTCCTAACCGACTGCCCATTGACCCAAAAATATTTCCTCGTAGAGCAATTGCACCGGGAAGTAGCAGCAATAGACCGGGTAGTTGTGAAAGTGTGCTTTCGGATGCAGCTAAAACTAAGCCACCACTTGAAGCAACAATGACTCCAACGGTGAGCGCCACAAACCGTTGCCGCGAATCAACAATTCTTAAAGAAGCTGAGGTGAATAAGCTAGTTCTCACACCTCTATTGTGGTGGAAGTGGCACTTGCCCAGAGTTATTTAACTTAATTAAATTTACTGGTTTAGTTTTTAGCCAACGAGTCCAGTTATTAGAGCACCAACTTCTGGTGGGCAATCGCTTAAATTGCCATCCGCTATACATGGCTGTCCGAGTAACTGGGCTACTAATTCTGCACCCATCCCACCAAATGCAGGTGTAACCGCAATTGGTGGAATTGTCACAGCAGG
>Ga0163180_10000441_pt1 | contig 24083 bp, 19 predicted proteins | sample AtlANTMetagenome_2_FD_109647 | JGI IMG/M metagenome (GOLD analysis project Ga0163180, IMG submission 109647) | Marine eukaryotic phytoplankton communities from the Atlantic Ocean - Atlantic ANT 4 Metagenome | ecosystem: Environmental > Aquatic > Marine > Oceanic | place: North Atlantic Ocean...
CTGACGTTGATCACGGCGATGATGATTCCGGTTTCGATCCACTGTGGGGAGTGGGCTTCACCTATGGGTTGGACAATTTATTGTTCCGTGGTGAAGCAAACCGCTACGACGCGGAAGACGAGACGGTCGACGCCTACACCGTCGGTTTGCAGTATCAGTTTATGTAGGCGTTACGCATTTTAAGAAAACGAAAAAGGGGCCTGGCGTTGCCGTCAGGCCCCTTTTTCTTTGTCTGGTAGCAAGGGGCGGACTTGAACCGCCTACATAAGCTTATGAAATATATCATAAAATCTTGCATGCCAATGTGCGTATACCGTCAGAAATACCGACAAGTCCATCGCGTCCTATTTTGAGCTGTAGACGTACCTAGGGCAACCCTATGATACTCATCCTACGCATGAGGGCTCTCTTCATTGGGGGCTTTCCTGAATTGTCATAAGCCAGATTTGTCGATTGACACGCCAAGAAGGTTGATCGTCATGGATGCTGTTTGTGCCGAGGTATGGCTGGTGTACCGTATGAAGCTGAACGAGCTGTATTCGTTCAGGCCAAATGAGCCCCGTTTTGGCATTTCAGGTTGGTCTGACATCGCCAGCCATAATTCAAAGTTTTATGGCAGCAGCTGGAAATCAAGTTGCGAGCGAAGGGCGGCCAATTGAAGATCCGGCGCAATGAACGCTAACACGCACGCATGTCGAAGATAAACTTCCGCTGCGCTCCAAATTACCTAAAATTCGGGCGTTATACGTAGAGCATAATGAAGATTCAGATATACAGCGATTTACATATTGAGTTTGAAAGCTTTAAAGCAGAATGTGATAAGGCGGACGTTGTTGTATTTGCTGGTGACATTGAGATTGGTGTAAATGGAATTAGATGGCTAGATTCTTTAGGGATAGACAAGCCCATAATTTATGTTCTTGGTAATCACGAATATTATAAAAATGCTTATCCAAGATTGGTCTCGAAAGCTAAAGAGGAAATAGTGGGAAATAACATTTTCTTACTGGAAAATGAAAGCCTCACTATAGATGGGGTAACATTTCACGGTTGTACTCTATGGACTGACTTTGAGATTTTTGGGGATCCAAGAATAGCTGGGTATGAATGCCAGCAAGTGATGACTGATTTTAAAAAGATAAGAAAATTACCCGGTTACTCTAAACTAAGGGCCCTTGATGTGTCTTTGATTCACAGAAGGTCTCGTAAATGGCTTGCCGAGAGCCTAAATAATTCAAGTAGATATAATGTTGTAGTCACTCATCACGCTCCAAGCCTAAAGTCAGTACTTGAAAAAGATAAAGCGGATATAATTACCTCAGCTTATGTATCGGATATGGAGGACTTCATTAATGAGCATAAGCCGGCGGTATGGTTGCACGGGCACATGCACAATAGCTCAGACTACCTGATTGGTAATTGCAGGGTTGTATGCAATCCGAGAGGCTACAAGGGTGGGTTTAACCCTGATTTTAAGCAGGAAAAATTGATCGAGGTAGGCTAACGTATATAACAATTCGCTCTCAAGAAGAAGCTTGACGGCTCTGCTTATCAACGCGCTATCTTAGGTGGGAATTTTTGTATTGAAAATCGAACTGAGCCCCGACCTTTCTCGCGGCTTGGAGACCTGTAGTAGTAGTGCAGACCCCATCCGTGAGGTCTTGGATACGACTTATCCTTAGTTGTAGTTGTTAGTATTCGCACTCGAGATCGACCTTGGTGCAGCTCATTTTTTCGACGTGATCTTCAAAATCGCTTGTGTCCATCGCCTTTCGCAGCTTGCGAGCTTGCTGGAAGGTTTTGGCTTCACGATCCCAGTGCGCTGGTGCTTGTTCAATCCAGGCATCGCGTTCTTCTTCACTGTCAAACTTGTGCAGTGTGCCGGCGATATTCCGCTCGCCGGTATGCTGGTGCGGGAAACCCATGGTCATGGTGTGATAGCTCTGCTGGTATTCAAAGCCAATAATTTCGTCTCTATCTTCTTCTTCGAAAGCTTTGAGAGCTGCTTTGTAAGATTCTTTTCCAGCATAAAACACACACCCAAGACCAACATCCTTCAGCCAGGCTGGAAGATCATCTTCATACAGATATTCTGTGTCGCCGTCAGTGTCGACGATTTGAACACCAGAAACTTCGACATCTTCTTCTTCGTTGTACATCTCATCTTCAGACCCAAATTCATATGAGCTGAAAGAGAGCGTAAACATAACCTGAATGTCGCCGAGCTTTGATTCAGCCCAAGCCGATACAGAGCACTTGTCTCCGGCCTGCTCCCCTGGGAAAAGCTCATGGCCAGACTCGGTTTCCCAGTCGCCATTGTTCATGAGCTCTATGAGTTGCGCTTTAGTCATTGTCGTCATGTTGATTCTCCAAATGAGTTGAATACTGCTTAAATCCCTGTTTTAGGGAACAATTCGCCAGTCAAGCTGGGCATTCGACCTGAGTGCAGGTCAGTTCGATATGGTTGAAAAAAAGTCGCATGGCCCTGGTTACAGGTAAGAGCCCTGTTGCGTCTGGTCTGCTAGAAATTGATGGCATTCAGTTTAGCGATAGAAAGCACGGGCAAATCGCTTGTGCCATAGAAGGGGCTTGATGATCGGTATTCCGTACCGCCAAAGTGTTGACGGATAGATCGGTACGATTGGTTGATTGGTGGAATTAATTTCATTTTTATACATTTTTTAAAACCTAGTAAAGGGGTGGCTGGGCGGCCATAAATAATGTTCTGGTAATTATTATGCGTGCTTAAAAAATAAGGCAAGCATTGTGGCGTTATTTTTTTGTTTTATATTTAAAATCTAATTTTTATTAAAAAAATAATATGCCGATGAGGTTAAAAGGCGTGATATATAGAATTTTTTTAATGCTGATGCGGTATGGTTGGTTTTTATGTGTGGCAGAGGTGACTTGATCTGTTAACTCTAATTGTTTATTCGATATATTTATGGGGATGAAGTGTGCTGTGGGTGTTTGAATCGATTGTGCAAACGTGAAAATCAATTTAAGTCGAGCATTGCTTATGGGTGTGGCTGACTAAGGAGTTATCTTCTGAAGTATTCTGAAAAGTTGATATTGAGGGGGGCTAAATACCTTCGGGAGTGGAGAGACTCTTTCTGGGGGGCAAACTGCCAGGCAGCAAGAATTTTCCAGCAACTCTTTCGCAAGTTATGCTAATGCTCATGTTACTTACAGTTAGCGAACCATACTGATGGAGATCAGAGCTTGGTTCTGGATTGAAGCACGGCTGCGTTAATAAGGTCTCTGTTGATAGCTGGCACTAGTTTGGAGATATTTCGGGCATCATCGATGCCGCGGTGGAAGGTGCCGTCAACAGTAAAACCCGAGTGTTCAATAGCCCTTCTCATGCCCATGGGCCGCAACCCCAGTGATTTTGACCACAATTTCTTCAGGTTAACGTGCGGACAGCTAAGGAATTTAGGGGCAATCGCATGGCGTGACTGCTCTGCCAGGAGCTGATTGCGATCGTACCCGCCCCAGCTTCCCCAGATTAACCCTTTTTCCCGGCCATCCAGCCACTCGTCGATCAGCCTGCAGGCATCGGGGTAGGGTGGCGCACTATCGACGTCTTTCTGGGTAATGGTCGTGAGCTGAGTGCAAAAACCGGAGAGGAGAGGGTTAAGAGTGGGGCGCACTAGAGTACCAAAGTGATCAAGAATTTTGCCGTTATCCTCTGCAATCACACAGCCGAATTCGATGATATCCATATCATGAACGGTGGTCTCACGATCATCCCAGCAAGTTGCCTCTAAATCGACGACAAGAATTGGCCGGCTCATTGATTCTCCTGGAAATTATTCGGGCGGTATAGTGGAAGTTAAAATAATATACGGTAAATAATTAATGCGACAAGGCACTATGTTAGTGTGCTGGCTGAGATGAAATTAATGTCAGAGAACGATTGATTATGGCTGAAAACCGCAGAGGCCGCCCCTCGATGACAGATGAGCAGAAGAAAACGCTCCGTTTACATCGTCTTCTGGAGCAAATCATTGATCTCCGTAAACGTATCAGAGATGAAAATCTCCTGGATCAGCCCCGGCAGATCGGTAGGCCTGGGTTAGGTCTAAAAGACAGGATGAACCGGGCGCTGGTGGAGTTTCTGGATCTGGCTGAAGAATTGGGTTCAACAGCTGTTCTTCCTAATGGTAATGAGCAGGAGGGGGGCGCAGATCCGGATGAGAGAGAGAAGCATATCGCTTTGATGGAGAAGAAGGGCCCTGGCCGCCCCCCTGCGACCCGAATTGCAGAACTAGAATCGGGTATCCGCCGTAACTTGGCCCGTATTATGAGGATTAAGGCGGGTCGGGAGGCTCGATATGATGGTGCGTCAGCTGGTGGTCGCCCCAGGATGGCCGACGAAAAGAAGATTATCAAAATTGAGGCACGAATAAAGGCCGACCGTGAACTGATAAGGCAAGAAGAAGAAACCTTAACTCCCATGGAAAAGGTCGAGTTGGAATTGTCACGATTGCGTTATTCTGCCAGAAAGCCTCGTAGGGAGCTCAGAGAGAAGGGGCTTATAGGCAAGCTGGAATCGATCATCGAGAACTTTGAAGAGGTTTCTCAAGATAAGGGGCTAGATGACTCTTTACTGCAGCTTGCAGCAATAGAGTTGCGTATCAGGGAGCTGACGCTGGCCCTTGAAAAGATGAAGGGCAGGCATGGCTGAAACTTACCAGCTATATGCTTGAAAGGGTGCGTCTGCCGTTAGTCTGAAGTACGCTAGACCCCATAACGAACAGCATTCATACAGATAAAGAATAAGCAGACTGGCACTCAGGGAAGGGCAGCCAGCGCCATTCATGGCTCCTCCCCGATATCCTCATGCTCGCAAGCTCGAGATGGTTAAAAAATGACCACCCTGGTGGGTAAGCGAGTAAACACCGAGACAGAATTCATGACCCAAAAGCTCACCCTGCAACAACTCGAATCCTTCCTCTGGGAAGCCGCCGACATCCTGCGCGGCAACATGGATGCCTCCGAGTACAAGGATTACATCTTCGGCATGCTGTTCCTCAAGCGCCTGTCCGATGCCTTCGAGGAAGCCCGGGAAACCGTGGTGCAGTACTACCTGGGCAAGGGCAAGACCCAGCAGCAGGCCGAAGCGCTTGCTGATGATGAGGATGAGTACGACAAGACCTTCTATATCCCGGCCAACGCCCGCTGGGAGGCCCTGAAAGACCTGAAGCACGATATCGGCTCCGAATTGAACAAGGCCACCGAAGCCATTGAAGAGCACAACGGCTCCCTGGAAGGGGTGCTGGTGACCATCGACTTCAACATCAAGAACAAGCTCACCGACAAGAAGCTGCGCGATCTGCTCAGCCACTTCAGCCGCCACCGCCTGCGCAATGAAGATTTCGAGCGCACCGACCTGCTCGGCACCGCTTACGAATACCTGATCAAGATGTTTGCAGACAGCGCCGGCAAAAAGGGCGGCGAGTTCTACACCCCGTCGGAAGTGGTGCAGTTGCTGGTGTCCGTGCTCAAGCCCCATGCCGGCATGCGTATCTACGATCCCACCGCCGGGTCTGGCGGTATGCTGGTGCAAACCCGCAACTACCTGGCCCGCCATGGCGAGAACCCGTCCAACCTGTCCCTCTACGGGCAGGAGATGAACCTGAACACCTGGGCCATCTGCAAGATGAACATGTTCCTGCACGGGGTCTACAGCGCCGACATCAAGAAGGGTGACACCCTGCGCGAACCGCAGCACACCGAAGCCGGCGCACTGATGACCTTCGACCGGGTGATCGCCAATCCCCCCTTCAGCCTCAAGAAGTGGGGCAAGGAAGAAGCCGACAGCGATGCCTATGGCCGCTTCCCCTATGGCACCCCGCCCAAGGACGCCGGCGACCTGGCCTTCGTCCAGCACATGATCGCCAGCCTCAATGCCGAGGGCATGATGGGCGTCGTCATGCCCCACGGCGTACTGTTCCGCGGCTCCAGTGAAAAGGCCATCCGCCAGGGCATCCTCAACGACGACCTGCTGGAAGCCGTCATCGGCCTGCCCGCCGCCCTGTTCTACGGCACGGGCATCCCCGCCTGCCTGCTGATCATCAACAAGGCCAAGCCCGCCTCACGCCGTGGCAAGGTGCTGTTTATCAACAGCGAGCTGGAATACGAGGAAGGCAAGAACCAGAACAAGCTGCGCCAGCAGGATATTGAAAAGATCGTGCAGACCTTCGAGAACTTCGAAGAGATCAAACGCTACTCCAAAGTGGTGCCGCTGGCGGAGATCGAGGAAAACGATTTCAATCTCAACATCCGCCGCTACGCCGACACCAGCCCGCCCCCGGAAATCTACGACGTGCGCGCCATCGTGCACGGCGGCATCCCGGTACGGGAAGTGGAGAGCGAGTATATCCGTGAAGAGATACTGGAAGGCTTCGATGTGTCTGAGGTTTTTGTGAAGCGGGATGACAGCGCCGAAGCGGGTGAAGGCTATTACGACTTCAGGCCGGAGATCGACAGTAAGGAAGCCATTCGGGATGCCGTGGGTGAGGCGGATGCCAAAGTCATTACCCAGCTCGAGCGCTGGTGGGACAAGTATCGGGTATCACTCAGTGAGCTGGATGCCCAGGTGGCGGAAGCGGAAAGCGTGATGAAGGGGTATCTGAAGGAGCTGGGGTATGAGTAGCGCGGCTCAATTCTCTTGGGACGAGATGGTTTTGCTAGATGACCTCGTTAGCTCTGGCGAGGTAAAGCTCGGCCGTGGGAATGTCATTTCGAAGATTGATATTCGGAATAACCCAGGTACATACCCTATCTATTCGTCATCTTCTAAAAATCAAGGGAAGATGGGGGAGTACGGATCATTCATGTTTGACGAGGAGCTCATTTCCTGGTCTGTGGATGGCGGTGGCTATGTATTTTACAGGCCTAAGCATAAGTTCTCGGTCACAAACGTTTCTGGTTACATGAAGTTAGCTGGGGAGTGGGACTACAAGTTTGTGGCGTATGTGCTGCAATTCCAACATGAATACTTCTCCTTCGATTACCAAACTAAAGCGCACCCCAGCGTTATTAGAGAGTTCTATCTTTTTCCTAGAATCCCTCTCGCCGAACAACAAAAAATCGCAGCCATCCTGTCCTCCGTCGATGACGTGATCGAAAAAACACGCGCACAGATCGACAAGCTGAAAGACCTGAAAACCGGCATGATGCAGGAGCTGTTGACCAAAGGCATTGGGCATACCGCGTTCAAGGATTCGCCGGTGGGGCGGATTCCGGAGGGGTGGTTAATCCGTGAAGTACAAGACATTTTGGAGGACATTATTGATTACCGTGGTAAAAGTCCCCCTAAAAGTGAGAAGGGGATTCCACTAATTACCGCTAAGAACATCCGGCAGGGATATATTGATGCTGAGCCTAGGGAGTTCATCTTTGAAGAGCAATATGAATCTTGGATGGTTCGTGGAACTCCAAAAGAAGGTGATGTTTTTATTACTACTGAGGCTCCTCTCGGTAACGTGGCTAAAGTTCCGGGATACAAATTTGCAATCGGGCAGAGAGTTCTGGCGTTGTCCCCCTCAAGCATTGTGGATACGGATTATCTGCTTTATGTGATGCAGGGGCGGTATTTCAGAGAGCAACTTGATCTTCAGTCTACGGGTTCGACGGTTGCAGGAATTAAACAATCAACTTTCAGGAAGATTCTTCTAGCGGTTCCGCCGCTTGAAGAACAGAAAGAGATTGTGAAACCGATGAATGCTTTGGTCGAAAGAGAAGAGTTATCTACAAAGAAACTTGACAGCTTATTGAAATTGAAAAAAGCCCTAATGCAAGACCTCCTCACCGGCAAGGTCAGAGTTAACGTCGATAACAATCATTTGGAGGAACGTGTGGCTGTCTAGTCGCCGCTCCTGCGCATCCCTGCGCTCGCGGCATTAGTGCATCCATGCACGTCATATGTTTCAGGACGAAGCGGAAAAAGTCGAAAACCCTGCCATTACGCCGCTAACTCGGCGGGAGGGGTAAGCGTATGGATACGCAAGCCAAAATCGAAATTTACCAACACGATGCCCAAAGCCCCATTGAGGTGCGGTTGGAGCAGGACACGGTGTGGCTGAATCGCCAACAGCTCGCCGAACTCTTTGGCAGAGACGTGAAAACCATCGGCAAGCACGTGAATAACGTGTTTAAAGAGGGCGAATTGCCCAAAGAGGCAGTTGTCGCAAAATTTGCGACAACTGCCGATGACGGGAAAACCTACCAGGTTGATCACTACAACCTCGATGTCATTATTTCGGTGGGCTATCGGGTAAAATCTTTCCAAGGTACGCAGTTCCGCATCTGGGCCACCCAGCGCCTGAAAGAACACCTCACCCGGGGTTACACCATTAACCGGCAACGCTTTGAGCAGAACGCCCACGAGCTGGAGCAGGCGTTGGCGCTGGTGAAAAAAGCCGTGAAATCAAAGGGGTTGGGGCTGGAAGAAGGGCGCGGCTTGGTGGAGATTGTCAGCCGCTATACGCAAACCTTCCTGTGGCTACAGCGCTACGACGAGGGTTTGCTGGAAGAACCCAGCGGCGAGACGGGTGGTCAGCTGCCTTCACCAGAGCAGGCCATGGCCGACTTGAACGGCCTGAAAGCCCTGCTCATGGAGCGCGGCGAAGCCACGGCCTTGTTTGCCAACCCGCGTAGCGAGGGTCTGGCGGGGATTTTTGGCAACCTGGAGCAGACGGTGTTTGGTGATCCCGCCTACCCCACGGTGGAAAGCAAAGCCGCCCATCTGCTGTATTTTGTGGTGAAGAATCACCCCTTTAGCGATGGCAATAAACGCAGTGGCGCTTGGCTGTTTGTGGATTTCTTGCACCGCAATGGTCGCCTGTTAAACGACCATGGCGAGGTGGTGATTAACGATACCGGCCTGGCGGCCTTGACCTTGCTGGTGGCGGAATCTGATCCGGCTCAAAAAGACACGCTGATTCGCCTGGTCATGAATATGCTGGCGCAGGCTAATTAAGGGGCGAGCGATGAGGGAGAGGAATCATAGTGTTTTATGACGAGCTGAATAAGGTCGAGCAGCCTGCGCTGGCACAGCTACAGCAATCCGGTTGGCAGTATGTGCCGGGGGAGGCGCTTAGCCCGGCGTCAGGTGAACGCAGCTATTTCCGCGATGTGGTGCTGGTAAAACGGCTGGAGACTGCCCTGCGCGGCCTGAACCCGTGGATCAGCGAGGAAAACCTGCGCAAGGTGCTGCGCGAGTTTACCCACCCCAATTTCGCAGGCCTGATTGAATACAACCAGGCCCTGTGGGAAATGCTCTGCTGCACCGGCGATAACGCCATTTCCGTGGAGCAGGATCTGGGGGCGGGTCGCAAGGGCCAGACCGTCACCGTGGTGGATTTTGACAACCCAGCCAACAACGATTTTCTCTGCACCAACCAGTTCAAGGTGGAAGGGCTCAATCAGAACATCATTCCCGATATTGTCTGTTTCGTGAATGGCCTGCCGCTGGCGGTGATCGAGTGCAAATCTCCGTACTCCTCCTCTGATGCCATTGGCGAGGGCATCAACCAGCTGCGCCGCTACGCCAACCTGCGCCGCCCGGAGGATGACGAAGGGGCGCAGAAGCTGTTCTGGTATAACCAATTGATGGTATCCAGCTGCCGGGATCAGGCCCGGGTCGGCACCATCAGTTCCATGGCCCAGCATTACGGCGACTGGAAGGATGCTTATCCTTATACGGATGCGGATATCCGGGGGTTGCGGGCACAACCGGTGGCCGGGAGCGGGGCGGCTGGCGCGAGCGATGGCCATAAGATTGAAGATGTGCCGTCCACGGCCTATCTGGAGCAGGCCATGGCTGCTGCTAATGGTGCAGGCGAAGCCGGCCAGAGTGATATCAACGCCCAACAGCGCCTGCTGATGGGTATGTTCAGCCACGACACCTTCCTGGATCTGATCCGCAACTTCATCCTGTTCGAGCCGGTGGAAGGTCGCCTGATCAAGAAGGTGGCCCGTTATCAGCAGTACCGGGCGGTGAACAAGGTGATCGAGCGGCTGAAGCACGGCACTACCCGTAAAGAAAAGTCCGGCGTGGTGTGGCACACCCAGGGCTCGGGCAAGTCGCTGACCATGGTCATGCTGGCGGTGAAGATGCGCCGCGACCCGGAACTACAAAAGTACAAGCTCGTGTTCGTCACCGACCGTACCCAGCTGGACAGCCAGCTCTCCGCTACCTTCCGCGATGCCCAAGGCGAAACGATCTACAACGCAGGCTCGGTGGCCAAACTCAAGGAACTGCTCACCAAGGATGCCTCTGACATTGTCACCGCCATGGTGCAGAAGTTTCAGGATGCGGAGGCGGAGGGCGACTTCAGTGATCTGAACCCCAGCGACAAGATCATCGTGCTGGCCGACGAGGCCCACCGCACCCAGTTCGGCGGGCTGGCCGCCACCATCAACGCCGCTTTACCTAATGCCCCCAAGATCGGCTTCACCGGCACCCCGCTGCTGAAGAACCAGAAGATGGATCAGGCCTTTGGCGGCTACATCGATCAGTACAAGATCAATGAGGCGGTGGAAGACGGTGCCACGGTGCGCATCATCTACGAAGGCCGCCAGGCTCAGACCGAGGTGGTGGACGAATCCCTGGACAAGCTGTTCGACGAGTACTTCAAGGACAAGAGCGACGACGAGAAGCGCGAGATCCGCAAGAAATACGGTGTGGAGCGGGCGGTGCGCGAAGCCCCGGCGCGGATTCGCTGGGTGTGCCTGGATCTGCTCAAGCACTACCGGGAGCATATCCAGCCTAACGGCTTCAAGGCCATGGTGGTGGTTGGCAGCCGCCATGCGGCCTCGCTGTACAAGAAAACCCTGGATGAACTGGGCGCGCCGCTGTCCGAGGTGATTATCAGCGGTAACCACAATGATCCGGGCTATATCGCCCAGTACACTGACAAGACCCAGCAGAAGCAGGCCATTGATGCCTTCAAGAAGCCGCTGAACGAAAACCCGCTGGCCTTCCTGATCGTGAAGGACATGCTGCTCACCGGCTTTGATGCGCCCATTGCCCAGGTGATGTATATCGACCGCAGCCTGAAGGATCACACCCTAATGCAGGCCATTGCCCGGGTGAACCGAACCTACAAGGGGAAGCAGGCGGGTTTTGTAGTGGATTACTACGGCCTGTCCGATTACCTCACCGAGGCGCTGGATCAGTTCAGTAGCGATGACGTGGAAGGCACCTACGTCACCCTGAAAGACGAAATCCCCAAGCTGAAGGCGACCCATACGCGGGTGGCGGAGGTGTTCAGTGGCTTGAAGGGCTCGGATATTGATGACTATGTCCTGTTCCTCAAGGACGAAGACATCCGACAACAGTTCGAGCTGGCCTACAAGCGATTTGCCCGGCAGATGGACGTGGTGCTGCCCGACCCGGCGGCCAAGCCGTTTATTGCTGACCTGAAGCTGTGGGGCAAGGTGCAGAACGCCGCCCGCAACCGCTACCGTGACCCGGGCCTGAATATCGCGGATGCTGGCGAGAAGGTGCGGCAACTGGTGGATGAACACATCATCAGCACCGGCGTTGACCCGAAGATCCCGCCGGTGGACTTGATGGCCGCCAACTTTCGCGAATCCGTGGAGCAGATCAAATCCCCGGAATCCCGCGCCTCCGAAATCGAGAGCGCCATCAAGCACCACATCACCGTCAACCTGGAAGAAGACCCGGAATACTACAAGTCCCTGAGCCTGCGCCTGCGCGACATTATCGAGAAGAATAACGGTAAGTGGGAGCAGCAGCTGGAGCTGCTGCTGGACATGGTCGACAGCCTGGAAAGCGACCACAAACAGGCAGCAGAAGATCTGGGGCTTACCGAAACCGAGCTGGCTTTCTACAACATCCTCATTGCAGAGGTGGCCCAGCATAGTGGTGACGAGTTGGTTGGCGAAAGCGTCGAAGACGAGATCAAGGCCACCACCCAGGCGCTGGTAGAGATGTTCAATGAGGCCACCCAAATCGTGGATTTCTTCAAGAAAGGCGAAGAGATCAAGCGCATGAAGAAAGCCATCAAGCGGGCGATCCTTGACTGCAGCTTCGGCGACAAGGCCATCGTCAATGTGGTGCAGGAGCGGTTTATGGATCTGGCGAAGACGAAGTTTCGTTGATGGCCAAGCATTTAGCCCCTGAATACAGAGACGCCAACGGTTTTATTGCCGAGGTGATCCGAACCAACCGCCGCAAGTCCGCGGATATCCGTGTGGAAGAAGGCGCTGTGTCGGTGGTCGTACCGGTTGAGACCTCGCTGGAGCGAATCGATGAGCTGCTGGCGTCCAAACGCCGCTGGATCAAGGAAAAGATAGCGCTCCACCAGGACATGTCTCCCCCGAGTAGCAAACGCTATGTCTCAGGCGAAGCCTTTTCTTATCTGGGGCGCAACTATCGTCTGAAAGTAGAGAAAGGCCCGTTCGCCCCAGTGAAGCTCGTGCAGGGCCGTTTAGTGGTGTCTGTCCCCCGGGGCACGGAACAACCCCACATGATCCGCAATGCCCTTGTCCGGTGGTATAAGCGTCAGGCGGAGTCGAAGCTGAGGGAAAAGGTTGCTCGATGGGCTCCTCAAGTTGGTGTCGAGCCATCAGGCGTGGCGATAAAGACCTTCAAGTCCCGCTGGGGCAGCTGCACTGCCAAGGGTGAGCTGCAGTTTAACTGGCAGATCATGATGGCCCCGAATCGGATGGTGGATTACGTGGTGGTTCATGAGCTGTGTCATTTGGTCAGATATGATCATTCTCAGGAATTTTGGGCAGCAGTAGCCAAAGCTATGCCCGACTTCTCTGAACAAAGAAAATTGCTTAAAGAAACGGCCCATCAACTACCCCGGATTTAAATAAGACCCCGTTGGTTGAGAATTATGGATGTCGATAAAGAACTTAGAGAGCGCCTCAAGCGAAAGCCCGGATCTAATCGTCTTCATCACCGGGAGGGGCAGGAGTTAGAGTTTAAAGAGCAGTTTAATCTGGGGGGGCTTGCCGACTACTTTAGGGATTTTGCCGCCTTTTCAAATAATCGGGGTGGCTTTCTCGTTTTTGGTATTAAAGACTCGCCTAGAGAGATAATGGGGTTATCAGAGAAGTCCAAAGAGCAGTTTGAGAAGGTGGATCCTGAAAAAATAACGGGGTATCTCCTTGAGTGCTTTTCCTCAAAAATAGATTGGCATCAAACAAGTGTTGAGATAGATGGAATGTTTTGTGGGGCATTTTATGTCCAGCCCTCAGAGAATAAGCCGGTAATAGCAAAAAAAGATGAAGGAAGAGACCAAGTCTTAAAAAATGGGGATATTTATTACCGCTATGGTGGGAGAACCCAAAAGATACAAAGCGCGGAACTTGAGAGTATTATCAACGGTCGGGTGGAAAAGAATAACCAGGGCTGGTTAGACCTGATGGCAAAGATAGGTCGGATTGGGACTGAGAATGCCGCAGTGTTAGATACAGAAAAGGGAATTCTTGAGAAACCGGATTCTCAGATTTTGGTTCTTGATGAAGGGCTTGCGAGTAAAATAAAATTTGTTAAGGAGGGCAGGTTTTCTGAGAAAGAAGGTGCCCCAACCCTTAAGCTGGTAGGGGATGTTGTTCCAGTTGATAAGGTTGAGGTTACCCAGCGTATTAGGGAAAATATTATAAAAAGTTATCCATACTCTGCCATGGAGGTTTTTTCTGAAGTTCAGAGGTTGGAGCCAAAAATAAAACAAAATGACGTATGGCGGTGTATTGCCGATAACAAGATGAAGGAGAATTCGGATTATTCGGTATACAACTTCAGGAACAAAAGGCAAGAAGAGATTTATCATGATAGCGGTTATCTGCCATCGGTGACTCCGAGTATATATAATCAAAACGCTATTGATTTTATTGTGAAAGTTTTGCGCTTTGAAAAAGAAGAGTAAGGCTCTGTTTCTTTGTTGCCGGAGATTAGGATTTGTTTCTCCGAAGTTAGCTGTGGCCACAGAGATAGCGTGAAAATGGCGGCGCAAGTTTTTCCCGCTGCCGTCTTTTCAGCCAGTTGGATCTCCTTGCCCGTCCGAGACCGGCTTCCCTGCCGGCCTTCGTGGGCTTACTTCCGGCGTGTCACTCGCAGTACAAACAGTACAAGCTGCAATGTACGAGCAATGACTAGCCAGATCGGGTCATGTGCATGGCTTAGCATGGCTGTATACCTCCGTTATACCGGCGCAGTTGACGACCATGAATCCCGCTGAAAGAATGGTCTTGTTCGGCTCTCAATCGAACGGCGTCTACCCGCACCAGCGGGTTTATGTCAAACGGGCCTCCTTCGGGGGCCCGTCCCCTCTAGGGCTTTTGCCCTGTCAGCATTTCAATACAGCATACCGGCGGCGACGGGCAAAAACACATACCCTGCGGCACCATCTGGCAAATTACTTTCATTCCAGCCGGAGTACTGATCCTGCAGCACTACTACATTCCTCTGCTTAAAATCAGGCAAGGTGATTACTGGCACAACAAGGGCGTTGTGGAGAAAGGGCGAATAAGATTTGTGTGATTATTTCTGCTTCTTGGCGTGCCTGTCTCAACAAAAGATAGAAGGGGCTTCAGGCTTAGAGAGGGGGTGGTTGCGAACTGCGGGATTCGCCCCCGGAGGATGCTTTGAGATATAGCACGGTAAAGGTTCTTGCTCGGCTGTTATCCCCATCCTGTTCAGCATAGATCGCACAAGTTTAACCATCGCCTCCAGCAGTTTCCGAAACTCGACCTCCTCTCTGGTCGTTGCCGGGATGAATAGTGATTGTCTGTAGTACAAAATGTGAACGATTCTGTCTTTTCTGCAAACCCTCTTTTGCAGGTGCGCAACAGGCGTTTGAGGATGTGCAGCGATACGCCTTGCTGTATCCATGCTGTTGAACTCTAGTGCGGCATACCCTCTGCGATCATGTTTGCTTTTGGCATAGTTCAGGTTGGGGTGAATAAAGCCAAAATCCTGCAGTAGCGCGGCTTTAGTGTTCAGTTCCGTCGGGCTTGCGTGGTGGATTTCCTCAAGTAGGTCGTGTTGCCTGGAGTTGTCGTATGTCAGAAAGTTCTGCAGCTGCCGTAGCTGGTAGCGACCACCTCCGCCAAGCTTGGTTGCTGTATAGCTGCAGCCTTTAAAGGAATAGGAAACTCCTGCTGGTGCTCCCTGGCGCCAGCGGATTTTCACATCTATCCCACAATCCTGAGCGCCAGCTAGATATCGGCAAAGATCCGGGTTTTGTGAAGACTCCAATTCATTGAGCAGAGCCCAGTCCAGAATTAACCGAATATCATTAATCACATGCCTCGGGCTTGTGTCATTTCGGTCACGCCCGTCCTCGGGCATGGGCACTGCCTTCAGCCCGTATTTGGTTTCAATCTTGCGGCAGGCATCCATAGCCTTCTCGAAATCCTTATAGCGATCGACAACTGGATATCCGGGGAGGCTTTGGACAGTACAGGCCGCCAAGTGGATATGAGTGTGATCCGTGTCACGATGAATCGTCGCGACCCACGGACAATATTCATATCCCATCCGAACCATGTAATCGCGAGCGATCTGCCTCAGTGATTCGTCTGTCTGAGATGCCTCATCTTCGGGGCTGATACTAAGCACGGAATGCCAGTAGGGAAGGGACGCCCGGGTATTTCGCGCTGCCTGGCGTTCAAATTCATCAATGATAGGATCAAGGTTTGCTTCGTTGGCGGGGATGCGAACGATTGTCATGCTACCGTCTTCCCGCTCTTCTGTTGTGACTGTAGGGTCGATGATGGTGAGCCCGTTACTCGCCAGGAAGTAAGCCTCCTCGGGACGAGAGTCACGCTTCGACTCTGTCTGACCAAAGGCATACTTGATGGTGTGCCGGCAGTTACAGCGGACGGGTAAAATCTTGGCAATCATTGTTCGCCCTCCAGTGTTTGTTTTAGCTGGGAAAGCCTTTTAATCAATGCCTGATGGAGGCTAATCAGCTCTGCGGCTTCCGCCTGGGATAATGGATTGCCGGCTCCAGCGGCCCGGCTAGCTATGGTGTTGAGCTCCCCCGCGATTGCGTTGAGTGCGGCTGTTGTAGCGGGACTTTGGTCTCCCGTTTTGGGGGATAGCGCTGCGGATCTGAGGTATTGAGACACCGACAGGCCAGCCTGATTGGCATGGATTCTCAGCTTATCCATCTCACTGGCGTTCAAGTTAGTTGTTTTCTTGAACGTACGGGCAAGGTGTTCCGGTAGGAGAGGGCGGCCCCCTTTGCTTTTGTTCTTCTGAGTTCGTGTATTGGATGTTCGCATCGCTAAACCCCTTTCATGGATAGGCAAAGAAAGGGAGGTTGCCCGGGCGCTCAACGTAGGGCGTGATGCTCAGGCCGTTGGTGTAGCCTGCAAGGAGCTCGTTGAACGTGGCTTTGAGGATCTCATGGTGAGACAGCCCGTCATCGAATTGCCAGAGCCGATTGAGGATGTCATCCGATCTCAAGATAACGAGGTGGCGCAAATGACGGTCTCGGTCAGTAACCTGGTCAGTATGCTGTCTGACGGACACATACAACGTGGCTTCCTCAACCACCAGGTAGCAGCGTTCGCCATGAATCGCTCGGCTGATGAACTCCGAGAAGGGCGCAAATAGCCCCGTCCCCCGAATCGACCTTGGTCTCACCAAGTCACCAAACTCCATCGTGCATCCCCACTATCTAATCCGCCACCGGCGCCAATCGTTACCAGCCAGAGCTGGCGTTATCTGATCTGCTCGCGCTGCGATGCTGTCAGATCAAGCAGACAATGGCCGAACTAAACGCGCAGAGTTTAGAGAGGTTATTGGCTATTGCTTGCTGCCCTTATAGATACTGTAGTGGAGAAATAATAAACAGTAAAATAACTATATGTGCCCGAATCGTTCCGATCCGGAATCAGAACCAGGTGGGTTGGGTGTGAGGTGGCTCTATTGACCCAGTTGTGGCCCAAGTTGGGCCTGGCGTGACCCACCCTAGGCCCAACTTGGGTCAGGTATGACCCACCTGTGCAGATTTGCTTCTATTTAGCGATAGTGCGAAGCCGAAAAAATCCGCACTCGTTGGGTGCTAAAGCAAAACTGACATTTCACGTTCGCACTCATGCACTGCGAACTATCCCCCAATTCCTTTATTGAGAGCGTAATAGATCCCTTTTTTATTATGGTTTGATTCCAAAGAGGGGTGAGCTTGATGTGTTGGGGTGACGTTGCAGCTTCAAGGTTAGGCGTGATGTGTTCGTAGTCATGATGAGCACTTCGGGCAGTTTCCACTGTGCCTGCTGTTGCTGTCGCACACGTTGCATGTGGGGGCACGTGTGGTGGCTTTGACGTGTGAGCGGCGGAGGACTTTCTACGCGTGACGCATACTTGGTGCGAATTGGTCTCGCTCTTAGTTTGTGCTGATCAGCTTCCCTCGCCTTTCTTCCATACCATGCTCTGCCCAGGAGAATAAAAAATAAATTTAATATTCAAAAATGATATAAATAATGCAGGCTGCTTGTAACTATTTGAAATTAATTCATTAAATGGAAAAACCTATTAAAAAAATTTGATTGTGTAAAATATTAACCCGTAAATTAAATCGTTACTGTTTTCCAGCCGAAGATGGTCTTTGGCGTATTTTCTTGGAGAAGACAGTGACTGAAAGATTACTACGTATCGCTCAAATTTGTGGTCAGAGAGGTGTGACTGAACAGGAAGCACTTCTCAATAAACGGCAGGGGCGTGGCGCTAAGCGTGTTCGTCCTGAGATCCCCGGCTTATTGCCGATAGCGAAATCGACTTGGTGGGCCGGGGTTAAGAGCGGCAAGTTTCCTCAGCCAATCAGGCTGCCTGGCCGGGTTACGGTTTGGCGAATGTCAGAGATTGAGGCATGGCTCGACCAGCAAGCGGACGAGGTGAATTAAATGGGAGCGATGATCCGTCCGCAGCCATCGATAGATATTGGCCAAGCCTTCGCCTCTGCGCCTCCAGCGATGGATTTCGTGCTGCCGAATATGGTAGCGGGGACTGTTGGTGCGGTCATTGCGCCAGGAGGCGCAGGTAAGTCTATGCTCGCGCTTCAGCTTGCTGTTCAAGTGGCTGGCGGCTGGGACATGCTGGATATCGGCGTTCTGCCCGAGGGTAAGGTGAGCTATCTCCCGGCTGAGGATCCAGTTGTAGCGTTGCACCACCGTCTGCATGCTCTAGGAGCTCATATCCCCCCAGAGATTAGAGAAAAAGTTTCAGCGGGCCTAACGATAGAGCCTTTGATAGGGGCTAACCCTGACCTTCTTGATATGGGTTGGTTGGAGTATGTGAAAAACGCAGCGGAAGGGCGCCGGCTTCTGATTCTGGACACTCTGCGCCGATTTCATCTTGAGGATGAAAATATGTCTGGGCCTATGGCGCAAGTCATCGGCCGTATGGAGCTCATTGCGAAGGACACGGGATGTTCTATCGTTTTTCTTCATCACGCTGGTAAGGGCTCGGCATTGAATGGAGCTGGAGACCAGCAGCAGGCGAGTCGCGGCTCATCAGTTCTGGTCGACAACATCCGCTGGCAGGCTTTTTTGTGTGGTATGAGTGAGCCGGAGGCGAAAAAATTGAAGTTGAGCCCTCTAGAGCGTCGATTCTATGTGAGATTTGGTGTTTCGAAAGCAAATTATGGGCAGCCGCTTCAAGATCGCTGGTTTAGACGATGTGATGGCGGGGTGTTGCAGCCAGTGGAGCTGTCAGCACCAGCAAAGAAACAAAGAGCTGAACGTGGAGAAGGCTAAGTACTCGCTGACGTATGCCAAACATGCAAGTGCGCTTTGCTTGGCTCCAGGACTTTTTCGTGCCCTTCGCAGAGGGGAGCGCCAGCACGCGAAGCTTGCGGTGACATACCAATACCGCGATGACTGTAGTATTGAAATTTCAGGCCCAGAACCGCTAGGAGCTGATGATCTACGGGTCTTGCAAGGGTTGATTGCCATTGCTGGATTTAGTGGCCTAACACTAGGCTCAGAGCCCAAAACAGCCGAAGGGAGACAGCTTAGAGAATCCCTTCAGCTGACAGGATTAGCGGTGTCAAACACCTCCATGATGGTGAAATGCAGTTACAGGCACCTTGCCCGCGAAATAGGGCTCACAGAAGGGGGGCGTCAGCTTGAAGGTGTGAAGCGCTGTGTCGAGCGGCTATGGAAGGTTTCTATCATCGTTGATGATAAAGGTTTTCGTTGTGGATACCGTTTGTTGTCACATTATGCTGCGGACACGGGGAGAGGGCTGCTATTTGTCGCGCTCAACCCTCTGATAGCAAATGCCATCCTGGGAGAGTCTCAGCATGTGAGGATTAGTTTGGCTGAAACTAGGCTGTTAAATGGTGAAAACGCTCGCCTCTTGCATCAACGTCTCTGTGCTTGGATAAACCCAGGCAGGCGAAGAGATGTGACTGTGGACACGCTCTGTGGATATTTATGGTTGGAGGCAGTGGGCCCAGAATCTGTACGGAAGAGGCGCGAGAGGTTGAGGGCTGCGCTGGCTGAACTTGAAGCCATCGGGTGGTCTGTGGAGGAGTATGCTAAAGAGAGATATCGAATCGGGCGGCCAAAAGTCTGATGTTTCACTGTCTTAACCGTCACGCTTCCGTGTTCTAACGGTCACGAATGCCTGTTCTAACGGTCACTAATTTGTTCCTTGAAATCTTCTGGAGCCCAAGAGGATAAAGGGGGTAAGCGTTGTTCGGGGAAGCGCATCTATAATTATTAAGAATTATCATGGCTTGAGCCCTGTCAGGCCTCTAGCCGATATTATTTTTAAACAAACACCCCACCATACACGTGGCCATCTTCGCGCATAGCGCGGCAAGGATGCTGAGAATTACTATATATTTGGGTAAAAGATGCAATTAGAAGAGATCTGCATGGAGTTAGCCAGGTCTGTGTCTGATTATTTTTCTCCCGAACTTTAGGCTGTTTTTTTTATCCGTGAGGTGGTTTTTCGGGTACTGCCAGACTAGGGTTTTCAGCTTCTACAGACTGCTTTAAAGGAGGGAGGCAGCGGGGCTTAATGTCTTGGTGGTCAGGGTAAATCTGCCTGGCGATATATGGCCTGCTTCTCAGGTTTATTATGAGTTCCATTCTGGCATAGATTCTATGCCGAAATGGACGCTTAGGGGCTCCCTGTGGCAGATAGATGATGCTCCTAAACTTAGCCCGCTTGTACAGGCCGACAACATGACCCCTTAGCTATTTACAGGGGTTGTTTGATAGTGGTGGTGCTTGGCCTCGAAAACCCATGTGCTGGCTTGCTGCCACTGAATACCAACCAAGTTTTTAGATTAGAGCTTTGATCGGCACATCGCCTGTTACTTTGCGTGCCAAAGTCGTGTTTGGCGGAGGGATTAGATAGCAATACGGGCTATGGATTAGCTTTGCTATCGAGCGAAGCGGTGATGCAGTTGAATCGCCACCAGTTTGCGCTCTTTCTCGCGGCAGGTATGCTCATAGTTCAAAGGTTTTCCCTTTTCATCATGTCCCAGACCTTAAGTCGCAACCAAAGCCCCTTTTTTGGGGTCAAACAAGACACTCGACCCTCCCTTTTCATCACGACCGGCTCCTTTTTCATCGTGTTTAGGCTCAAAAAAGGTCGTTGATCACAAAAAAAGGGTGTGGAAGGGCTGGGGAAAGTTTCATGGGGCCTGATGTTTCGGGAATCTACGTGAAAACTTCCAGGGTTCTTCGACGTTTCAGGAGTCTGCGTGAAAACTTCGGAAGCTGCATGTGCGTGCGTACTGATGCGTTGTGATCAAGAAAGAAGTATAAATGTTGTGATCAAACACGTTGTGAGAGCGAAATGAGACTGAGCGAGCTGATGACAGATGAGTCACTGCTGATGGAAATTGGATCTCGGCTTCGTGATATGCGCATTAATGCAAATATGCGTCAAGACGATCTTGCTGATAAAGCGTCGATATCGAGATCGACAGTGAGCAAGATAGAGCGTGGAAAGCAAGTCGGAATCTCTGAATTCTTGCGCTACATGCGTGCTGTCGAACTGCTCGAGTCGCTTGATAACGTGATTTGGGACACGAGCATGAGCCCGCTGAAACTTGCCAGGGAGAAAAAAAAGGATAGGAAAAGGGGTAGGGTGGGGCGTGCTAGGGCCCCGGCTGGGGCCCCGGGGGCGATGGTCTGGCCGGAAGACACCTGATGTTTCGGGAATTACGGTGAAAGTTTCGGGCAGTTGTCATCATAATTGGCTTTTCTTGTGCTCCGACCCGGCTGCATGCTCTGCACAACGAGTTGCGCGGTAAGGCGGGTTTGGTACAGCACCACCACCACACACATCACACACTAGCTTCGATTCTTGCTCTGCAAAAAACATAGCAGCATCTGCATCAGCGCTTATTTCTGAGAGATCAGTTCTCAGCCTTCCCATCTTGGCCTCAATGCTATTTACAGTATGAACTGCGTTGCATTTTCTCAAGTTCCGGAGCATCGATCTAACAACCTCGTACCACCCATCTCCTATATTGATTCTGGCTTCTGCCGGCAGCTCGCTGAACTCATCGCGCAGTTTCTGGATTAGCTCTTCTTTCACGTTGCCTCTCCCTTTTCATCGTCATCCTGTTGCACACTCCAATGAAAATTTAGGTGTTCGCCATGATGCTTTGGGCGAGTCAAATAAGGGCATATCAGGTGGGATATGCCCTTTTGGACTTACTTTTGAGCCTTTCTTTTCAGTTCATCCAGGTAGTCGGCCCACATTTGCATCATATCTTCTCGTTCCTCCAGATACTGAGTGCGGTTGTAGGCTCTGCGCAAGGGGTCTCTAACCATGTGTGCCAGTTGAGTCTCGATCACGTCAACGCGCCTCCTCAATACTTCATCAAGAAGAGTTCTCGCGGTTGCCCTGAAGCCGTGAGGAGTGATGGTTTCCTTGTCATAGCCCATGTCTCTCAGTGCCTTGCCGACAGCGGCACTTGAGATTGGTCGGCTGGCACCCCTAAGGCCGGGAAAGACGTAGATCCCTCTGTGCTCAGTGAGAGGACGTAGATCCTCAAGAATCGCCAAGGCTTGTTTGCAGAGGTAGATGATATGCGCGTTATTCATCTTCATCCGTTCCTCTGGGATTTCCCAGGTGGACGTCTCCCAGTTGATCTCGCTCCAGCGCATGCCTCTGATTTCGCCTGGGCGTTGAAAGAGCAAGATGCTGAGTCGAAGAGCCGCAGTTACCACAGGAGTGCGGTTGGTGTGATCAATTTCGACCAGTAGCCTTCCCAGCTCAGCTGGGTCAGTAATTGCTGCGTAGTGTTTGGTTCTGTGCGCTGGGAGGGCTCCCTTTAGCTGCGTGGCGGGGTTCTGGTGGGCCCTGCCCGTCGCAATGGCATAGCTAAAGATCTGCTCCGCGAGGCCTCTCAATCGATGGCGTGTGTAAACCGCTCTTGTACGATTGAGAACCGTTAACAGTTCTTGAGCTGTAATTTCGGTTACGGGTCGAGTTCGGAGTAGCGGGAATAAGTGTTTCTCAAGACGTTGAAGAACACGTGTGCTGTATCCTGCCCCCCATTTTGAGCCCTTCATCATGTCGACCCATTCCAGAGCGATTGCTTTGAAACTGTCCTTGTAAGCTTCGGTAGAGGCTCTTTTTGAGGCTTGTTTGGCCGCAGAAGGGTCTGTGCCCTTGGCGAGCTGGCCCCGAGCCTCCCTATGGGCATCCCTAGCATCAGCAAGGCTAATGTCTGGAAATCTCCCGATGGTTAGAGTTCTTCGTTGCCCGCCTTCGAGGCGGAAGTCGTAACGCCACGATTTGGTGCCGGAGGGTGAAACAAAGAGATATAAGCCGCCCGTGTCGGAGAGCTTGTAGGCTTTGTCTTTCGGTTGAGCGTTTTTTACAGCGGTTGCTGTGAGGGGGGAGGCGTCGTTGCGCATCATCACTCCATAAGTCCGAGTGACGGTATCAGCTTGGCGGTACACGGAATACCGTCAAAGATACCGCCAAAATTGGCGGGATTGCCTTGGACTTAGTCGAGCTTCTATAGATACGCTAATGTGCCAAGAGCCTGTATTTCCAAGCTCTTACCGACATTATTGTACAGCGTCGGATTTTAATTTGGTAGCAAGGGGCGGACTTGAACCGCCGACCCCAGCATTATGAGTGCTGTGCTCTAACCAGCTGAGCTACCTTGCCATTTGAGGCCGCGAATTTTCCGCGAGGTGGGGACAGGTGTCAAGCACTGCCGGTGCGGCTGGCTAATGTTTGATCAGTTGTTGCTTGCGGGGCGGGAAATCTGCGATAGTTAGCGCGTAAATGAAAATCATTATTGTTTAATGGCGATGCGGTGCTAGAATACTTGACCAAATTGCTCGGGATTACTACTCTCACTCTTTTAATACACGCAAGAAAGGTGTGGATATGCGTTTGACGACCAAAGGCCGCTATGCGGTAACCGCCATGCTGGATCTGGCGCTGCATGCAGCGACGGGGCCGGTGTCGCTGGCGGATATTTCAGAGCGTCAGGGTATTTCCATTTCTTACCTGGAACAGCTGTTCGCTAAGTTACGCCGTAATGGGCTGGTGAGCAGTGTGCGTGGTCCCGGTGGCGGCTACCAGCTCAGCCGGAACAGTGAGCAGATTGATGTGGCGGCAGTGATTGCGGCGGTGGATGAGTCCGTCGATGCCACTCGCTGTGGCGGCCATGGGGATTGTCAGGAAGGGGATACCTGCCTGACCCACCACCTGTGGTGTGATTTGTCTGACCAGATTCAGGATTTCCTCAGCGGTATTACGCTGGGGGAGTTGGTGGCCCGCCAGGAAGTGCGGCAGGTAGCCCAGCGTCAGGATCGTCACCAGCAGCGCTTGCCTGTTAGCAGCCTTTGATTGAGTGCCGGCAGCGCCGGCCTTAAGTAACCCGATACCAGCCTACGATACCCATCATGAGTAATGCCGTTTATTTGGACTATGCGGCGACCACTCCGGTAGACCCGGCGGTGGTGGATGCTATGGTCCGTCATCTTGGCCCTGAGGGCACCTTTGCCAACCCCGCGTCGCGTAGCCATCTGTACGGCTGGCTGGCGGAAGAGGCGGTGGAGTCTGCCCGCCGTCAGGTAGCCGACCTGTTGAA
>Ga0163180_10000442_pt1 | contig 24076 bp, 4 predicted proteins | sample AtlANTMetagenome_2_FD_109647 | JGI IMG/M metagenome (GOLD analysis project Ga0163180, IMG submission 109647) | Marine eukaryotic phytoplankton communities from the Atlantic Ocean - Atlantic ANT 4 Metagenome | ecosystem: Environmental > Aquatic > Marine > Oceanic | place: North Atlantic Ocean...
GTTGAGTGGTGTAACATATAATCCAGGAGATTATGTATTTTATCCTGCAGATAATACAAGTGCAACAAATGTTATGTGGATAACTCAAGTAGCAAATTCATTTGTGTCAACAACAGTACCATACAATGATTTATCAAATTGGGTTAAATTTGAAGCTCCACAAGGGGCAAAAGGAGATACAGGAGCAACAGGAGCCATCGGAGCCACAGGAATGACGGGAGCCATAGGAGAAACAGGGGCAACAGGAGCAACAGGAGAAAAGGGAGCAACAGGAGCAGCAGGTATAGGATTAACAAATAGAAATAATTGGTCAAGTGGTATTACTTATAATGCAGGAGATTATGTATTTTATCCTGCAGATAACATGAGTACAACGAATGTTATGTGGATAACTCAAGTAGCAAGTGAATTTGTGTCGACAACAGAACCATATAATGATTTAACCAATTGGGTTAAATTTGAAGCACCACAAGGGGCGAAAGGAGATACAGGAGCTATCGGAGGTACAGGAGCTACAGGAGAAAAGGGAGAAACCGGACCACAAGGTGCACCAGGATCAGCTGGAAATAATATTGACTATAGTAATTTGAATGCGGTGACAGGAAATCGTTCAAAAGATAATTTATCAGATGGATTAAATACTTATACTGGTGCTGTAAAGATATATACATTAATGGGTACATGTTATGCTGGACAACCATTATGTGTAGATATAAATGAAACTGGTATAATAAGATGTAAAGGATGTGATAAAGATACAGATATATCAAGTTTGATTGGTATAGCTACAAAGGATGGTGTAAATGGTGATAGTATTCCGATATTAACAGAAGGATTTACAACAGCAAGAAGGAATCAAATATCAGAGACAAAGATTTGGGAAAGAAAAACTGATTCACAAGGAATATATATTTTAACTGAACAAAATTCGGGTAAAACGAATGTATTAACAGGAGAATATAATTTTTATGATTCGGGTGGTCCAACATCTGATTATTCTGTTGATGAAACTAGAGAAGTGGTATTTGATGCTGGTGATAATAATAAAGTTTATATCAAAATAAATAATTTTGAATTTGAACATAATGTAGATAATATGATGGATAGATTTGGGATACAATATTCGAGTGATTGTTTATCGTATAAAAACATAACACCTAAAGTAGCTCCTGGTATATCTGAATGGTGTTATGCATCTACAGATCCAAAAGCCCCATGGAGTAGTGGATATTCAGCGACAAATGATGGATATGGTTCAGATGGTGGTTGGATATTACCAAGTAAGGGTGTAGGAAATGATGCACGAGGAAATAATAATGTAAAACTTGGAGAGTGGATAATGATAGATGCGAGAGCTGTTAAGTTTTATTTTACATCAAACGGTAGTGTTAATAAATATGGTTGGGATATTGATATAGCATTAGGAGAAGTAAAAACAGGTAATTTTTTACAAGATGGAAAAATAGGGCAAGAATTATATATAGATGAAAATGATTATACAAAGGTTACAGATAGTGGTAAGATAGCGATTGGTTATATTGCTGGAACAGATGCAACGAATGATTCAATATTTATGAGATTAATAGATTTTTCAATGCAAGGTTTTAAAAATAGTGTTGGTGTAATTGGTGCAGATGGAGCGACGGGAGCTATGGGAGCGACGGGAGCTACGGGAGCGACGGGAGCTACAGGAGCGACGGGAGCTACGGGAGCGACGGGAGCTACAGGTTCGGATGGTGCTAAGGGGGAACAGGGTTTACAAGGTATACAGGGTATGCAAGGTATACAAGGTATAGAAGGACCTATCGGTCCTACTGGTGCACAAGGTCTTGTTGGACCAGCTGGTCAGTCATATCAAGTGACAAATAGTGGTGGAGTATTACCTGTATTTTCTAAAAGTATATTTTATCATGGTTATAGTTTTTTGAATACTACTGATGGTAAGTTGTATGTATCTGATCATGATTCAGATGGTGGAAATGGTGGGTGGTCTGAAGGTATTGATTTTGGAAAAGGAGAAAGAGGTGAAATAGGTCCTAAAGGTGTAACAGGTGCGATTGGTCCAATTGGTCCACAAGGTCCAGAAGGTGCACAAGGTCAACAAGGTAATAAAGGAGAGCAAGGAGAAAAAGGAGATCAAGGAGAGCAAGGTCAACAAGGTGTACAGGGTATACAAGGTGCACAAGGTCCAAAAGGAGATCAAGGAATAAGGGGTGAGCAAGGGGATCAAGGAATTCAAGGAGAACAAGGTCCACAAGGAGAAAAAGGAGATCTAGGTTGTCAAGGTATACAGGGTGTACAGGGTATACAAGGACCAAAAGGTAATGATGGAGATCAAGGAGATATAGGTCCGACAGGTGCAACAGGTATTGAAGGACCAGAAGGTCCACAAGGTATTATAGGACCAATGGGTCCGACAGGTGCAGTTGGTCCGGCTGGTCAATCATTTGCTGTTGAATTAACGGGTGAGGGTCCACCTAGTAGTAGTTTAGCGACAATGAATCAAAATTATTTGGATGTAACAAATGGTGAGTTATATATATCGAATGGGTCAAATTGGTATAATCCTATACCATTTGGAAGGGGAGAGAAGGGAGATAAAGGTTATACAGGTGAACAAGGAGAGATTGGTGCAACTGGTGCAACTGGTAATACTGGTGCGGTAGGTCCAGTAGGTCCACAAGGAATAATGGGACCAGTAGGTCCACAAGGTATATGTGGACCACAAGGAACATCATTTAGAGTGCATGAATCTGGACCTAACAAGCCATTATTTAATTCGGAAGATCATCCGAAGGGTTGGAGTTTTTTGGCGACAGATATAGGTGAATTATATATATCGGAGGGTGATAAATGGTCATCAGGGATATCATTTGGAAGAGGAGAGAAAGGAGAGAAAGGAGATCAAGGAGATCAAGGACCTCGAGGTGAACAAGGTGCTACTGGACCACAAGGACCGGTTGGATCGATAGCAAATTTAGCGTCATATATAACACCATTAGAGAATGAGATAAATAGTGTAAAGGTTACATTAGATGGATTAAGTGGTGGTGTATTAGATGCTGATGCGATAGAGAAGATAAAGATGATAACATCAACTGATATAGAGACACGTATAGATGAGTTAAAGAATTTAGTATTAACGGATCAGTTTGGTTCGTTAGATAATATGCCACAAAATTTGAATGCGAAGATTGCGCAAATGGAGACAGATATATCGAATAATAAGTTATGTGTAGCGGATATAATGGCGCAACATGTATTGGATGGTATAAAGTTAACAAATAATACAAATAGATTAAATAATCATGATATATTATTAGCTCAGTTAGATACATTGGGTAAATCGAATCAGACGAATATAAATACAATGCAAGTTACATTAAATAATACATCGGATTGTTTAGTAAATGCTTGTAATCAAATAGAGATAAATAAGACAGATATAGGAATATTGGATTCTAATGTGATAGCTTTGAATAATAAGTTAAATATGGTGAGTGGAATAATAGAGGGAGTATTTAATATTCGAATAGTAAATGATGAGAGTAATTGAATAAATGTGTAAATATTTATATAGTTATATATAAATATTGGTATAAAAGTGTATGTAATAGAGATATTTATATATAATTATATAAATATTGGTATAAAAGTGTATGTAATAGAGATATTTATATAGTTATATATATATATTTGTCTAAAAGTGTATGTGATAGAGAAATTAAATTATTATGAGCAATGATCGGGTAATGGGGTCATGCCTTCAGTGCCGTGTCCTTGTTGTTTTAAGAACCAGCATTGCATTTGGATTGTTTGTTTATTTAGTTCATCTTCACGTACTTGTAAGTCTTGGTCTAGACGTTTAATTTGTGTTAAAATATCTTTAATATTTTTGTTACCTCTTGCGACAACGCCATGGAATGTAGATTTGTAAGTATTATCTAAGAAATTACTATCAGTGTGATCGGAGTCGTCACCGATAAGATTTGATAGTTTATTTTTAATATTTGTAATATTTCTATTGAATTCATCAGCTTTTACTTGTAATTCATGAAGTTTAACATTTTGATCAGTTTGTAATTTTCTTAAAGCATCTACAAGATTTGTGTATGAGTTAGTGTTATTATATAATAAACCATCTCGTGTAGTAACAAAATCTGATTTTAAGCTAACTAGGTTATTATTATAACCTTCAAGAGTATTAATTACATGTTCAATAGATAAATCTGGTGCTGTAGTGGATGAGAATCCGAGATTATTAGCTGATGCGATAGCAGTTACAGGTAGACTATTTAGGTCAGCTGTTCTCTTTTGAACATTTCTTAAGATATCGTATAAAACGAGTGGACCATCTTGTTGATCTTTAGCATGATTTTTTAATACAACAGAATCAGAGGTAGAACCAAAGCCAAATAGTGTTTCATAGTGTTCGAAATGAGTGGCTACTTTATCTGATGTATTAATAATCTGTCGAGCTTTATCTTCAGCATATAGACCAGTGCTTGTAAGTAAATTAGCGTCCATTTGTTTCATCATATTGATAGCGATAGTAGTGGCGGTAGTTTGTTCTTGTCCGTTTTTCCATCGTTTAATATCGTCTGAGTTCCAGTTAACACTTCCACTTTGCATGTTAATAATATCTGAAGAAGGTTCAGTTGGTTGAGTAGCTCCTGAAGTGAAATGAATTTGGATATGTTTATGAAGTTCAATGAGATCAGTTGAGTAGTTTGAGTTGACATTTAAGATATCTTTAATATAAACGAGATCTTCATATTCAGATTTAAATCCACCTGAAGGGTTTACATATTTACCCATAATTTTTAAAGAAATCATATCATGATTATTTAAATACATAAATTTACGATCTGCTGCTTCTGTTTCTTCATATTGAACTTGAGGAGTTTGTAGAGAAGCATCAACTAGTAAATTAGGATTAGTTAAATTTGGTTGACTAATACGTAATGATTGAGTACATCTCCATAAGTAAGGAACAACAATGACATCGGGTCCACTAAGATTACGTTTAATATATCTACCAGATCCTGAATCACCAGCGAGATAATTAATAAAGTTTTTAATACTACCATTACCATTACCAGTGGATGATGCGTCAATTTTATTAAAAGCTTCAGAACTTGAAGAGCTAAATGTAAAGAATATACGTTTAATAGTTCTTAATCTATAATCTTCACTGCCACCATTGCTTGTATTAATAGATGAAGGGAAAATGACACTATAGCGTGATTGTTGACATTTATGAACTAAAGATGATGCTACGTATCTTTCTGTAATAGATTCAATATTATCAGTACTAACTTCTGTAGAGTATTCTAAGAATTGTAACAATGTTGCTTTATTATAAACGACATCTACGGGTATAGCGAATGAATCTGATAAAGTTAATACATTGCTTGCTAATGTGGCTTGTTGTAAATAATTATAATAATATGAACTATTTGCGCAACTATTAATAGTATCTTGACTTGTTAATGTATTAGATTCCCATAAACTCCATGTTAAATTATCATCACCACTGGTAAGATTAAATATTTTTGTAACATCATTTTTATCGGGCATCTCAATTGTATGTTTTACGGTAACAGTAACAGGTAATGTACCTTCATTTGATGTTTGATATGAAGTGCCATCAACTTTTACAGATTTATTACGTAAATTACCGACAGTTGGGAAATCTGATGTTTGATCAAAATTACTACTTAAACTTGATAATGGAGTGGTTGTTGTAATTTCTCTACTAATTGGTATTGAAAATGTTTGTGTATTCGAATTATAAACACCATGAGTATGATTAGAATTCATAACAGCACGATTAATTGCATATTCAATGTGGAAACGGAAAGATTGCAAATTATTATTATTTTGATTTGAATAAATTGTTCCTTTATTTGCGCCTTTGTTTCTCATATCCTCACCACCATTAGCAGTATCATCAATACCATCATTAAATAAACGTTTAATACCAACATCAGTTCCTTGAGTATATGTACCGAAGTTATCACCGAATGTCCAATCTGCAGTATTATTTTGATAACTTGATGGTGTTGAATTATTTTCAGATGCTAAGTCATTTAAAATACCTTTAGAAGAGCCATTTGTGGTTGTGTCAGAAGCTTTTGTTAATTCTATAGTACCAGCAGTAACAGTACCAATAGTTGGTACATAATTAACACTACCTACAATATTTTGTCTAAATTGATAAGCGATCGTATGAGCATTAACTGATGATTGGTCTAGATTACCACCAGCTCCAACTAAGTTTGTAAAGTTATGATTATCGAGAGCATTTTGTGTTGCAAAATCTTCTGAATATTGTATATTATATGGACCATATGTGTTAGAGACAGCATCATAAGTACCAAGTAAAGATTCAAAAATATGAGATGAATCTTTTTTGTTTAATTTACCTAAAATAGTTTGAACAAATAAATCTGAAGTTCTTCTGTAAGCTTTGAGTGTAGTTTGGAATAATGAAACTAAATAATTTGGTAAATAAGTGTTACTTTCAAGTCTTGATTTTACGACACTCTGAGATACATCATCACCACTATCAAAAAGACCTTGACCATCTGTTCTTGAAGCTTTCAGAACACCTAAATAACCATAATTTTCTAAAAGACCTTTGAATGTGACACCATTGAAGACATTAGGATTTTCAGCGGTACCAACATTTGTACCGTAATCTAAGTCTGTTAAATCACTAAGGATTTCATTAACATCCCATTTAGCATTATCAGCTGTACAGTTATTTGCAAATGTTGTGAAAACATTTGTTGCTGAAGTTGATGTAGTTGTAGTATTATTTTCATCCAGAGATATACAAGCTGAGCAATTATCAAGACTTGTTCCAAGAGAACCACCATCATATACATGCCATCTCCACATAGCATCCCATAAAGATGTGGTACCTGAGCCTCTTGTTGGTTTTACATCATTTGCTTCATCACCGTTATCTGTAGCGGGATCTTCGTAAGTAAAATTATGTCTGGTAGAGTCTTGTAACCAAGGGCCTAAGTTAAGTGCGGCTGTACCGTTTGCTGCATTAGTTTGTTCAATGCAACGTTCTTTATAATTTGGTGTTCTATTTGCTCCGATAGAATCAAAGAGTGATTTGATTTCTGGATATAATCTTTCAACTTGAGCTTTAATTGTTGATACAGTTCCATTAATGGGGTAAGCTAATTCTCTAATATATCCTAAGAAAGCTTTACTACCAACAATTTTATCGGTTGCTACTTGACCCCCAAAGTGTTCATTTAGTATATGATAAACATAATTATAAATATCATTTTTACCTATAAAGGCTTTATCTATAATAGTATCTGTTTGATTTTCAAGTGTATTTTTTAATGTATTCATATAATGTGGGATACTTGATGAATCGACATCAGTGATAGCATCTTTATTATCCCAAGAACCACCATTATAACTGGGCATTGTTACCATTTTACTAAAATTTAAATTATTAACGAAATCGGCTGCAGCAGAAGTTACAGTAGAACCATTCAAAAAATTATTTAAAGCTGATGCACCTGTGATTAAATTTACTAAGTTACTATCAGGTTTTCCATGTACATATTCATTTTCAATACCAATTTGCGCCCAGTTATTCATATTAGTTGGATGGAAGTAAGCATCTGCACCGCTATGATCGACTAATTTTACATTATCTGCGTCTACTATAATTTGCATAGTATCAGATTTAAAGTTTCTATTAGAAATTTGTGGATTAGCACTATGTTCTAAAGCAATCCATGGAACAATATGACTTCTACTAAATGTAAATATATTATCAACATCATTTTCACCACTAGTACCGACTTTGAGATCTAAATTTGACATATTAACATAAGCTGTAATTGTATATTTAGCAATATCATCGCCCTCATTTTTAAATCCTATAATAGTTGCTACTTTATTTGTAATTGAATCACCATCAATATCAACAGAACCTTCACCCTGAGTTGTTTTATTAGATTGTGCGAAATTATTATTAGAAGTATTTGGACCTAAATCTAAAGTTAATTCAATATCTTCAATAGGTACAACATTGAATGTGGAAGTTGCATCTACTTCAGTATAATTACCTTGACCATCGGAACTATGAATTTCTTTTGTGATACTAGTAACAAAAAGATCAAATTGTCGAGGTTCTTGAACAACAGTAGTTTCTCCGACTGTTGTTTCCAATCCTGAAAATTCAAGAACAGCCATATTATGACGATAAGTATTAACACCTTTAATAAATTTCATACTACTAACACCATTATTCTGTTTTGATTCTATAATTTGTCTATGTTGATTTGAAGAAACAATAGCATAATTACCACCTGAGTTTGATTTGGTTTTATTTCTTAAAATTAAACCGTTAACATTTCTTGAGCCATCATCTTCATATCTTAAAGCTCTTAAATTTTTTAATTTGAATGCATCAAGAACAGAACTTTGATTTTCTTTTATTTGAGGAGTTGCAATATTAAAATTGGTATCATTAAAATTTGTATCAAAATTTGCGTTTGAATCAAGTTGGAAATTTTGTAATTTGGTATTAGAATTATCATTAGAAATTAAATTAATTGTTGAATTAACAACAGATACATTTTCATAATTTTTATTAGGATCATCTTCATCACGTAATGTAATCCAGTTTTGTAAAATTACATCATTGACATTTGAAGAACCATCTGTTACTTTGCGTACAGTTACATGAGGTTTTTGTAATTCTGTTTCATCTGTAGAATTAACAAGTAAAACCATTCTATCGATTGATTGTGTTATGTTTTGATTACTATCTGCAGTCCAAACTCTGAATGATACTGAATGATTAATGATTAAAGATGAAGTATCATCAATATCTCCCCAAGATACACCATCAACCCATACATCGTTGTCGTTACTAATTTCGAGACTGAAGTTTTCCCATCGTGCACCATATATAACTTTGTCTGTATTGATTTCGTTTACGGTATAATCGACCCATTTCCAACTGGGAAGAACTTGTGGTACAGCGTTAGGATTACCTGCGTCATAAATAAAATATGCTGTAGGTTCACCTGCTTTACCTGTTTCTGGGAAAGTACCTGTTAATTTTGTGAATCTTAAATTATATAATTCTGTAAGAGTTTTATTTGTTAATTCAGATCTCTTGATTGTAACTGCACTATCAGATGGCCAAGATAAGGATGAATCAAATCTAGATGAACGATGTGTGTTCCAATCTGTTTTTAAGGCAGCTTTATTTGCGAAAGTCATAGCACCGGGGTAATCAGATAAAGAAACGATTTTATAATCTACATTAATAGCAGGTTGTTTAGTATCGATTGATTGCATTTGATAAGTATAACCAATTTTATGAAAATTTGTTGATTCAATACCATCTTCACCAGTTGGTGGACGAGTGTATAAAGTTGCGGTCATAAGACCATTAAAACGTAAAAATACTTCACCATTAGAGGGGATATTAAATTTACCTGTTGGTACACCATCATTATCTTTTTCTTCAACGGTTTCTTTTGGGAAAATAGGAATTCTACGAACACTGGTCCATTGTGTTGAATTATCAGCAGTAGAAGTTTTTACATTGATATTTAGTGTATCTTCATCTAAAACTGCTTCTGCAAATGCTTTACCTTCATTTGTTAGATGATCGTAATCGCCATCACCTGCTTGGGCTACATAATCTGATTTTACAAGGGCTGCTTGAATATTATTATTAATAGTCTTATTAATACCTACATTAATTGAAGAAATATTTAAGAAATCATCTGAGAAATATGGTTGGTTTTGTTTACCTACAAGTATAAAAGTTTTAACTTCACTTGAACTATTTTCGTAGACGAAAGAAATATATTTATATGATTCAGAGACAGCATCTGTATCAGGTAAAAGGTTAGTAATAGTTTCAAAAGTATTACCGTATTTCATGTTTGTAATGTCTTGTTTTCGAGGGAAATCAATTAAAGGTGTCTCAAGAGTTGATACTCCGAATATATCATCCCATGAATGAGTGGTACCACGAGATATTTCAGATATAAGATCAAAGTTTGATATAAACCACAATTTATTATGACTTGTTAATTCTGATTTATTCATTTGATGTTGAGCTGGGTCATTATAATTAATTTGATTTAATTTACAGAATTTTAAGAAGGTTGGTAATTTATTAGTAAGATTATTATTTAATAATTTGACACTACCTCTTGCACCAGAATCTAATTGTAATTGGCAATTATTTTCATCACCTTTAGCATAAAAATTGATTTTATAATTCGAATCACTACCTGGACCTAAAATCCATTCTGAATCATTTTGGTTAATAATATCAATACCACCTAATGTTAATAATTCTGCTTTTACATTACTTAAATCATCAGGATCAATTAGGTGTACGAAGTAAATATTTGCTGGTATTTTATCCGTTTCATTATTATCTGCATCAGTAAATGTAGAATCAAGTGATGCTGCAGTAGTTCCTGTGTAAAGATCAGTTGATGTTAAAGCAACACGTACATATTCAGCACCTCTTGTAATAACACCGTTATCATTGGTTATTTTTTGTTGTAAAACATAAACAACATCATTTTTAGTTGTAGCGTCACTTGTGGGTTGATTAATTTCATCTAATAAATTTAATAAAACTTTTCTAATATTGTTATTAGATGTTGAAAAATTATTGTCAAATAATGGATTTATGGAACGTGTTCCATCATCATTCGTAATATAAAATAAACCACTTTCTTGTTCTTCTACTGTTAAACCATATTCAAGTAATTTAGTTGAATCTTTTGTAATACTAACAGGTAATTCTGCTGAATTAATAGTTGCTTGAGGAACTTTTAAAGTTACTGCTACGGTAAGTGAACTATTAACATTTAAATGTTGTAATTCAACCCAAGTACCCGTGTTAATATTATTTGAAACAGTATAATTACCTTGAGCATCTTTTTTAAAATCATGTATAATTCTTATTTTAGGGTTAAAATAGTTCATTTGTGGCATTTGAGTATTCGATGTAGGAAATGAAGGCGCATCAAAAATTTTTAGCGAATTATTGCCAGAGAATATAAAATTGTTTGAAATTGTCATTTTTTATAATAACAATTTTTTTTTTTATTATTTATAATTAAAAAAAATGACAATCAATCAATTGAAAATTAGTGATAGTAATGGGAATTCTCATATGTATGTAGATAATAATAGAGAAGGTCCAAATTTTTCGAGTGAAAAAAATATAAGAATATCAGCAGATAATATTATATCTCGTGAATTAGTTTTATCAAAAACAAATACTCACACTGTTTTAACAAACATTGAAAGAGGAGTCTTAACAAATAAATCATTTGGTGAAATAGAAGATGGTGGCTTTGAAATCAGTGATATGTTTGTTGACTTGTATGATGTAGTTCAATGGGAAAAAGTATTAGGTGGGGCTGATGCAGAATTTAATTTAACTGATTTACGTACTTGTATATTAACAACTATTACACAAGCAGATAATAGTAATGTATATAATTTTGTAAATGCTGATGTTGGAGCAAAAAAACTTGAAATTGAAAGAAATCTTGCACAAACTATTGGTGACGTTTCAAATGAACCAGAATATTCAGTAAGACTACCATTAGGTTTAAAATCAACTGCAGTTGATCAAACAAATGATACTGTAGAAGCTACTTTAACACATAGTATTATAGAATTTGATAATTTATTAGTAGGTAAACATTCACCTGCATTTTTAAATCAACCTTATGCAACAAAAAATGCTGGTGTAGATATCAAAATGGAAAAAGATTTAGGTTCTACACATGATAATTATGTTTCAGGATCATCATATCCACTTTATACTGGTGATCAGACAAGAGAAGAAATATGTACAACATCAAATAATTATGTTGAAGTAATTCGAGATTCAAGTGGTATTATTGTTAATAAAAATTCAACAACATTTAAATTTAATGCAACAGATTATAATCATATGTACGATAATTTAAGCAATGCATTATCAAATGCTGATTCTATACAAGAAGTTTATTTATTATCAGCAGCTTGGCCAAGAAATACAAGAGTATTAGGTATTTCAAAAGATCCAGATGATGCAGAAATAGCTATAGTTACTTTAAATAAAGAATGTTTAATAAATACTACAGGAGAAAATATGCAAGTATATTTTAATGATAACAGATATAATAAAGATGGTAGTGTTGGGCAAGTTTTATTACAAACATTAGGTGATGGAAACTTTCCCGGCGCAAATACTATTACAGGAGCAAGTTTTGGTAATCCAAGTGATTCAACAAATTATGCAAATGCTGTTATAAGTAAAGTTGCATTAATGCAAAAAGCTAATGTTATTACAAACCCCCTTGCAGAAAAAGTTCATCTTGATACAAATGTAACAGTTAAAAGTAGAACAGCACCAAATTCAAGTATAATTACACCAACTGACCCAGACTCACGTGTTTTGTTCGATTGCATGGGAGATCCATATGAACATGATTTAGATAATTCATATGTTATTCTTGGTTCAGAAACAGAACAGCTTTCATTATTAACAGGTTCTGCTACAAATGTAGCTGTAACAAAAACAGGTGGTCCTCACTCTTATTGGTCAATACCTCCTACATTAAATGGTGATGGTTCAGCAGCAGCATATCAAGCAGGTTTGGATAACGAGACAATTAACGGTGATATTACAGTCATTGCTTTACAATCAGATATAACATATGATACTTCAGACACATTAATTAAATTTCAAATATGTGATGAAAATGGTATGAAATTCGGTTGGATTACATCAGATAAATTAAAAGATCAAAAAAATAATAGTCCAACTGATCTTGCACAAGTTGTAAGACTTCTTGAAGTTGATTATTCTTCTTATCAAATGGTGTGTTCACTGGAATATTTATCAAATCAAGCAATTTATTTAGAATATAATCAACCGGTTGATGGATATGCATTAAGAGAAACAAGTAATTTAATTATAAATATGAAAACTTCATCAAAATCTTTATCAGATGTTGGTAATTCAACAAGTTTAATGAGTCCTGAAACAATTATAAAACCATCTAGTAAGGTTGTATCAATTGATAGAGTTGAAATTAAACAAACGAGTGGCTTAAATGATGCATATGTTGGTACTTATTGGAATATTGATAATAATTTTGAAGGTTGGGGTCAAGACAAGCTCACGAATGCTCAACCACGTTATTCAAGAAATCCACCTACTGATGGTTCAACACCTAATGGTCTATTTATTACATTTATGCCAATATCTGTAATACCACAAGCACAACGTGATCCATTATTACAACCATTTATTCCACCTACTATGGTTGGCCATGTTGTTTCTATCACAGAATATAAAGAAATTCATCATAATGGTTATACATATCATATTGATTTTACAGATCAAGCTAGTATTACTTTACCACATGCAAACACCATTACTGAAGTAACATGGAATATCAATAGATCCCAACCTGAATTATCAAATGGTATCATTACATTAGCAAGTGGCGTTAAATTCCGTAATCAACTTGTTAAAAATGGATTTGATAAAGGTGAATGGATTATTGGTGAAGGTGTTACTGATCAAGGAAAACTTCAATATACAACTTTATATTCTGCTCCAATGAATCAACAAGATCCATCAAGACCTCCTGAATCTAATTGGCAAAGAAGAAAAGATTTATATAATGGTTATTATCTTACAGATGAATTTGTAGAAGTAATTACCGAAAATATTACTACATTAACAACTAACTTATCTGACCATTTGAAACTTAATAAATTTACATTTGTAAGTACTAAGCAAGAGTTAAGAACATTAAACCCTACAACTGATACTGTTAGAATTTATTCTTCATTAGATAATTTAACTAATGGTGTTAGTACACAATATACAGGTCCTACATTAACAACAGCTTACAACGATGGAAGTTTAGATAGTTTGATAACAATAAAAGGAGTAAATGATACAGCACCTGCAAATATAGTTGCTACTGATAAAATATACAGCTATCCATCATTAGCTTCTGCTATAAATAATTTAGGACAACCTATTGCTATAACAGATGCGGAGTTCGCTGCATTAACAACTGTTACACAATTCGAAACTTTAGGTTTTACACATATCACAAATATAGATAGTATTGTAGCACCTACGAATACACAAGTACCTACACATTTTAGATATCTAAATGGTTCAGGTAATCTTGTATGGGACCTAGTAACTAACTGGGGTTCAACTGGTTCGAGAACTGTTGAAGCATTAGCTTATGATGAAAACAATATATTACAATCAGATATAACTACTGCAGAAACTTTAGAAGATTATAATAATCTTGGTTTTGTCGATGAAACTAATCCTAATAATGTTACTATTGTTTTTGCAACAGAAAAACCAACACACTTTAAAGCATCTGAACAATACTATCTATATACTGGAGCGAATATTGAACAGCACGCATATGTACAATCACTCGTTTGGAATGGTGGTGTTAATCCTACACCAGTTGCTTCATATGAATTAAGTATCGTAGAAACAAATGAACCAGATCCATTGAGTTATATAATGTCCGTTGAAAGAGTTGAATTAAATGCAACTCTACTTGGCCTAACGGTTGATGCTGCAAACTTACCAACAACTACAACCTACTTTTCTATAGAAAATCAAGCCGGTACGAGATATGTATTTAGAATGGATGGTGCGGTATTAGGAAGTGGTACTGAGGGTACTGATAGCCTTGAATTTATTTCAATTACAATGGATGGTACTACTCATAAACTTATGGCTAATATAGATTCATATCCAAATGTATTATTCAAAGAATCATATATGGAACAATTTGATGTAAATGATAGTTGTTTAGGAGATTCATATGAGAAAGTAATAACTGATAATGTAGTTGATGATCATTTTACAGATTTCACTGGTATGAATATTGTAACATTCCAAAGAATTACAGCAACAGGACAAAAATCAGGTAATTTCATAACATATAAAGCAGCTAGTGGAACTACAATAAGTTTATCATCAAATCAAGTAGAAATGGGAACAGCTGACGATAATCATTTATGGATTGAAGTACCAGTTCCTGGAAATCTTGGTGAATTTAGATATGTAAATTACAATATATTGTCTAATACATATGTTGCTTCTACAGCAGTTCCTAAACGCGGTAGTAAACAATATTTATCATTGGAGTCTTCACTTAAGACATTTGATAATAAAGACAAATCTACTATGATATCAGAAAATGATAAATTGATTACTATTGCTGCTGGAACTGGTGCAAATGATGAATTGACTACAAGTCAGGTAGATAAATGGTATGAGATTCCTGAAATTCGTGGTAATTCAAGAGTTACATGTTTAAGACATATTAAGACAGATGTTAGAGATAAAATTGTATCAACTGGAGCTGATGAAGATGAAAATGGAAATTATCCATACCATGATTATTTACCCGATATGTTAGTTGGTCTTAGAACTGAAGGTGTTAATTTGAAAATAGCTATTCAATCAAATGATACTGATATTACAAATAGTACAGAGTTTAAACCCACATATGATTCTCCAGAACATCAAATACGTTATCCAGTAACAGAAACATTAAAAGTTATTGGTGGTGTCAATATATTAGATGTAAATCCTTATGGTTGTAATGTATGGAGTAGTCGAGACAGAGATGGTACAGCAACAATTAACTTGCATAATATATATTCTTTAACTGCAAGAGACGTTACAGCAGATGAAGACGTTGAGAATGCACAAGTACAAATGTTATTAACTGATTATAAACATACAAAAGATAGAATAGTTAGAGAATTACTTATTGCTATTATGGCTGAAATTTCATATAATGAAACAAAGACTATTCAAAGAATAACAGAACATAATACTTTTGCAACAAGACAAATATCAGAAGCAACAACTAATTACGCAACTGCTTTAGCTTATTACAATGCAAATAGACCTATTAAAGATGATTTAGTAAATTTAGCATCTGTACTCCAAAACGCTTTGGTTCATAAAGGTGATAGTGATCCGATTGAAGATTATGTAGTCGCAAAAGATGTCAATGAAACTGTTCAAAATCTTGAGGCTAGACGTACTGTTATAAGACATTATCTACCATTTGAAGATGTAACTCAGTATGATACTGTACCATCAGCTTCAAATACATATTCAGATGTAGCATCAGAAGCGCAATTGTTAACAGCGGATAATGTTTTTGGTACTACAGGTGCATTTAAAAAACAATATGAACATTTTACTGCACATGTAGATGAACTTGAAAATTTCTTTACTGTATTTAAAGTAAATTTACAAAGATTAAAACTTGAATCAGAATTTAGAAAAGAATCATTACCTGATAGTGTTCTAAAAGCATTTAGAAATACTATGAGTAAGTTAGTTACATTTAATACAGATGTAAATGATTTTACGAGTGATTTGGTAAATTTCCATACAGTTGCTACTACTAAACCTGTTTCTCAAAATTCAACTCATTTTGATGTTACTGATGCTGAAACTGGATATTCTGCTATTTCAAGTGAACCTAAACATGCTGTTACAACTGGATCTATATCTGCACAAGCTATTTTTGATGGTGATATTACAGATGCAATTGCAACATTAGGTTTCGAAGTTGAAACAGTAGCACCTGCATCTCAGACATAATTAATTATTTAGAATTTATGAAAAGTCTATTATTTTAATATTTTAAAAATATGTTAATAAACATTAACATATTTTATAATAAAATATGTTAAAATATTAATTTTAACATTTAAATCTTTTTTTTTTTTCATAACTTTATATAAAAAATAAAGTATGCCAACAATACCCACTTTGATGATTAACAAGAAACCAGCCGGCGCACCGGCTGATGCAGATTATGAATTAAAAATTAATGTTCCTGCAAGTGATCCAAATAATTTAAATATCACAAATACTAAAATTGGTACAAAAGCCGCTATTAATATTCGATCAATTGGTGATGTAATTCTCGACACTAAATCGGTATTAATTAATTCAAAACAAAAGAAAAAGAAAACTGAAATAACAGGTGATACGACTACTACTACTATAGTACGTGTTAATTCAGGACTTCAAATTGATCTTGCTCAAAGATATAATAATGTTTTATCTGATATTAAATCACGAGAACCTGCAAGTACATATTCAGATCAAGTAATTGATGCTGCAAGTTTTTATGGTTTGACAAAATCAGCATTTTCCAATGATGCTGGTTGTGTTAATATTTTAGTATATGGTAATTTACCAAAAGGTGCATCACATGATGCACCTACATTTACCGCTTTAGAAAATGAAATTAGTAAAGTTTCAAGTGAAGCTGTCAGATTACAAGATGATGATATTTTTCCATTATTATTATCTGACACTTATTTATTTTCAAGATTAATTCCTTATGATAATGCAATCATTAAATTATACAAAGAAAGTTCTGATTCAACAAATCTTTCTGTTTCAAAAGAAGGTGTAGCATGTGTTGCTAATGCTATTAATAATGAATGGCCTGTAGCTGATTTATTAAACGTAATTAACAATGGACAACCTGGTAATTGGGCAAGTCCTGGAGATGGTATTGGTGTGAGTAACGCTATTTCTACACAAGTTGTTGCAATTCATTGGGTTGATCCAGATACAAAAGCAACATTAGTAGTACCACAAGTAGTACTTGCACTTTTAGATTCAGATGGTAATAAAATGACACATAGTCAAGACGATCCTAATGGTTCATATGTAACAGGTGATGAAGTTCATATAACATTTAGTAACTTTAAACCAAAAATTGCACCTATGTTCTTTTTAGAATATATACCACCAGCTGATCCTGTTGTCGGTAATTCAAATTTTTTGGCACCAACTGATACAACTGATGGATTTATTGCATATACAATCAATATGTGTGTATTAGCAATTGCTCAAGTTGATTTAATTTTTCCTCTATTACAAGCAATCGCAAGAACTGTAGATTTACAATCTGGTGATGGTCAAGTTGCTGGACAAGCAATTAAAGTATATGCTGGTACTGATAGAGATCTTGGACAAGTTACACTAAATCCACAAGCTGGTGTTATTGATCTAGCTAATTTTTTTAGAGTTAAAGATAGAGTAGTACCTGACGGTGGTGATCCTGATACTGGTGCTTTAAGTAAAAAAGCATTCGGACAAAAAATTCAAGATTATCATGCAACTCTTTTCCCTGGATTAACTGACGTTGAAATTTTTGATGTATTGCTTAAGAAAAAATCTCTTGGTGTATTAACTTTCCCACCATCAAAAATTAATGGTAATAGACACTTTTTAAACTCTTATACTGATTTAGATAGTATCGCACAAGCAAAATTTGCTGATATCGGTGCTACACCTGTTATTCATGGTGGTGTATTTTATGATGGTGCAGATATTGATACATGGGAACTTAAATCAGGTACAAATAGAACAGTTACTATTGTAAATGGTAGAGTCACTGTTAATAATGTTACAAGAACTGTATTAGCAAAATTCCCTGATAATGATAACCTCGTCTTCGAAGCTACTACTATTACACATAAAGATTATGAATGGAATGGTACTGACCCCTTTGTTGTTACAGGCTTTGAAAGTACAGTACCTGATCCCGAATATGTCACTGTTAATGATGCACAAGTACTCGCACCTCCCATCAAGCACGCTGATATGAAAAAATATCTAAAAATAGCTACTACTGATGGTAATACATATGTCATTGTAGAAAATATTATAGAATCAGAAGCTGAATCAATTCAAGGTGTTTATAAAGCACAAATTGATCAATATGTATGTTCTTTATTAAATGCTTCACTTATTACAGATTTTACACACCCGAAAAGTGTAGTAGACGCCTATACAGGTACTACTAAAGAACATGGCCCAACACTCGGGTATGTACCTGATGGGGTTACATATAATCCAATGCATTATACAGAAAATTTAAAATTACCTTCATTAATGGATATATTAAGAGGTTATACAGATGAAAATGGTATTATACATCCACCACATAATGTACATAAATTAAGTTATGCTGTTCGAGAAATTTCAAATGAATTCTTAAATAGAGCATCAGAAATTCATGAACTTGATAAAGATATACAAGAAGAAAGTCTTAAAAATCAATTAACTTTTGCTGAATTAAATAAATGGTCTGAAAATGGTATTGAATTTATTTTATTACACCCTGGTGGAAAGATTAAAAGAGATGATACTGGTGCTGTTTTCACAGGAAAAATACCAATAAGTTGCACTTACGGTGACCAAGTACCAACTACATTAGCTCAAGGTCATGTTGTCGTTGAAAATGGTGATATTAAATCAGCAGGTCTTACTTTAAGCGATGATCCACCATACAAACCAGTACAACATGGTGATGGTTATGAAGGTCCAAATTTTTTACCAACCAATATTACACTTGATTATAATCAATCCGTGGAGACTGGACCAAACGCCCAAGCTGGTGTTGTGCATACAACAAGACCAGCTGCATTTTCTAATAGACCAAGAATCATGGCTAAATTAAGACAATTCAACCAAGATGATGATTTCTGGACTAAATGGCTCAGAAATGATGGTACTTTTTTACCAGGTATGGATTCTGAAATGGCTTATAGAACTGTAAATATTGCTGGTACTGTTAGACATGTTTTTGAAATTGAAACACAACTTGACAATGAAAGTGGTCGTCTGTTAAAAACAAGATATTTTACAGTTCGTAAAGCAAGTGATTTAGGAAGTTGTATTGATGAAATGATGCTTCAATTTCATAAATATTTCGCATCTGTACATTCAAATGTTAACCATTTCGAAAAAATGATCCAAAATGGTTACACTACCGCACGTTCGGGCGGCGTTCAAGAACCAGACTTAAAAGTATCTGTTGGTTCTCTTGATGTAGATGCTGACCCAGCTACATCATCCAAATATAGATACTCAGATAATACTGAAGAAAATACAGCGACCGCAACTGATGTAGCTTTAGCAAGATATTTCCTCCCAGAACCTGGTTCCACAATACCAGGAATGTATTTAATTGTTGATGGTGAAAATGAACCAGTTGAACATCCATCAAATAGTGATATTCGTATTGTACAACTTCAAAAAGTCCCAGGAGTCACAAGAGACCATAATACTATGTATGATCCTGATAATGTATATTCTGATGAATTATCAGATAAATCTCAACCTGAAGATTTATACATATTATGTGGTGCTGCTATTGATACACAAGGTGGTAAACTATCCCTAAATTCTGATACAGTCGTCTCATTTGAAATTACTTCATCATTAGCTGATTTGACTTCTGAAGGTCTTGATTCAACTCAATTTTTTGACGGTACTTTTAACTCTTATACTGACGAACAAGTTCCTTTATTTTATATCTCATCAATTGACAGTAGCGTTACTGGCGCAACTGAACGTGGTATTTCTATTCGAAAACTTGCTGAACCAGGTGGTGCACAAGATACAACAGATTATACTTTTAATATTAGTACAAAACAATATTCTGATGGTTTTACAGGCGTCGGTGATGCTTCAGTCGGGCTTCAAAAATCTTTAACACAACTTAAAGATGTTCTTAATCGATTAGGTACAGATGCTGAAGGTGATCAAACAGCAACTATAACCAAAGACGCAGACGAATATATTAGAACTAAAAATGTACATTATGATGATATTAATTTGCAAAATAAAATTGCTAAGGAGTTCCCTGCTATTACAGAAATGGTTCTTTTTAATGGTGAAACACTCACCACAGATAATTATAACCATGTTATGACAAAAACAACTGAATATGGTAATGAATTATACAAATATATTAATGGTGCTTTACATAATTCAACTGGTTTTGATAATAGTATTCAAAAATTCCAACTCAATCTATTATATTCTCTTGAATCAGATGAAGATGGTCTTGATGAAATTGACAATATTATCAAACGTGCAGATTTACGTATTCTTGAAAATACTAAAACATTATCTCAAGAATTACAAGCTCAATATGATTCTTCAGGCACTGGTACTAAATCTGAAGAAGAACACTTAAATGATTTATTACAAAATAATGCTGATTCCGTTAAAGATGCCATGGAAACATATCTAACAACTTACCTAACTAATATGAAAGCTCTCACTTTAAAACTTCACGATTTACAAAATAGAATTGAAAAATATAACTCAACAAGACAACAATATACAAATGTATGGAACGTAACAAGTAATGCTTTTGTAAATAATGTTAACTATGGTTATGATATCGTTAAAAATATCCTTAAATTAGGTCTTGTTGAAACTGATCGTAATTCAATTCACGTTTTAGCATTAATTCGTGAAGGTCAACAAGCTACAGATGTTGAAACTGTTGTAACACATCACCCAGCTAATATTATTTTACGTGATGAAACTGTTGACCCTATTATACCTGGTGATAATGATGATGAAAAAACAAGCAAATTAGCTGCTGCACAGACTCAAGCATTAAATAAAATGCATACAGAAATGGATAATCTTGATCCACAAGTTGTAAGACCAACAGGTAATAATGGTAATACTCCAAATGGTAATGGTACATGGATCGTTTTACGATATAATGATACAAACGCAGAAGGTTATGATGTAATCGCTAATTATAGCTCAAAAGGTTCTACAGCTCCTGATTCACATGAAGATGTTGTACTTGCTCACGCAAAACAAGCCTTGACAAGTTTCAATGGTGTTGTGGAAGATGGTGTAACAAAATGGGATATTCGTCCATTTAAAAATCCTGTTGATATGCATCCCGCTTACCCTCAAGATGGCTACTCTCATAAAACAGATGCTGTTGGTGATCCTGATGATATCGTATTTGGTGCAGCTGGAGATCATCCAACTAAAGGTACCAACATATATTTACCTATCATTGATTACCAACCTAACAGTAGAACAACCTGTTTCTATAAAGAAACAGCTGACAATGATGCCGATTCAAATGATTTCAATTTTAACCTTTATAGTTGGGATGATAGAACAACAACCGGTACTCCAGCGTTACCTGTACCTGTAACTCGATTATCTAGTTCTGATACCAATGAAGTTGAACCAACTTTAGCAAATTTCTTTAATAACCTTGTTAATGAATTAACAGTTGGTCAAACAAATTATTACTACTTAAATCTACTCACAAATAATGCAACATTCTCATCTAACAAATATCATCTTCCTGATGAAAACTTCGCTCTCACTTATGATTTACCTGATCCTCCAGTTAAAGATGCATATACATTTGATAGTAGTTCAGATCTATACGACAACGGTGTTCTAATCAGACCACAAAGATTAGTTAACAATCCTGTAAATATTGATGTAGATATTACAGACAATAGCACTAGTTCCACTCTCGTTAACGGTGTTGGCTTATCTAATACTGAAAATAAATTGGTCACTTATTTTGCCTCTGCAAATTTCTCAGTCCATGCTGGTAACACTCTTGAACCCGACAACATGCCCGGTGATACTGTCGGTAGTGGCATTGTTACAACACTCAACAAAAATCTCACATTCGATTTCATTTATGTTACTTTACGCGCAACTGGTACAACAGACTCAACAAATGGTGCTGTCGCACATTTCACTAATTTACACAAATTAGTTCAACATACTGACAATGGATCAACTGTTAATGGTGCTATCTCAGGTAATTACACTACTAACAGTGGTACTAATGTAGAAGATACTGAAGTATTTTATCTTGATTCATCTAGACAATTTGTTAAAGTAACTGGTGATGATCTTGGCAATGTCACATCTGGATTAATTTTATTAAAAATTAAATCTTCAACTACTACATCACCAGATGATCTCAGAATTAAAGGTAATGCAGACGTTCAATACTCAATTAATACAAGTATAAATAATATATTAAATAACGCAAATCACCTCGATATTAACATGCATTTCCATCAAGATCGTTCAACCGCTTTCACGAATGTATCACAAGAACATTCATACATGTACAGTATCTATCGTAAGAGATATTATTTGACTGATCTTGCTTCAGATATTCAAACAGACGTTAATAGTACATCAAATGGCTCTCATAGATATTTATCACATGATGCCTATCCAACAGACTAAAATTTAATTTCTATGAATTAAATTAATAAAACATTAAAAAATTAGACTAACATACAATATTATATTTTTATTTTTAAAAATAAAAATATCTATATTAAAGATACAATTAAAATTATTAATATGTTTAGGAAAAATAAATTTAATATTGCAAATAATATCGTTAATAAAAACTTCAAAAAAACAACTCATCATTCACAACCTATAATTTCTTCAAATAACTCCGTAAAACCTTTACCAAAATCATTCAAACCTTTAACAAACCAATCTAAACCTTTAACAAACCAATCTAAACCTTTAACAAACCAAGTTAAACCTTTAACAAACCCTATAAAACAATTTACAAACTCATCTAAACATACACAAAAAGCAATTTCACAAAATAAAATTAATCATAATAATTTACATTCTAAACCTTCAAATAATAAAAACACAGTTAAAACTATTAATGAATTAGATTCTATACAAAAAAATAATTCAGAAATTAATGAAATAATTAAAACATATAAATTAAAAAGCTATATTAATAGCATTAATCAATTTCTTGATGAACAAGAAAACAAAACTGTTATAACTAATACAAAAAAAACAAATATGAAAACTTTAATTCAAACACAAAAAAAAGAAACATACAAATATAATCTTGATTTATTTGTATCTGAAATTAATTCTTTCATTAATAAAACAGAAAAAATTATTAATCTTTTATAAACTTATTTTTATTATTTAAAATTATATTAATTATTTAATATATGTCAATACTAAATAGATTAAAAAATAAACACGCAAACCCGCCACAGAAGTCAAATAACGCCAATAACGCCGATAACGCCGATAACGCCGATAACTCCGATAACGCGAATGACTCAAATAATTCAACTTCACTATATAATCAAACAA
>Ga0163180_10000447_pt1 | contig 23946 bp, 24 predicted proteins | sample AtlANTMetagenome_2_FD_109647 | JGI IMG/M metagenome (GOLD analysis project Ga0163180, IMG submission 109647) | Marine eukaryotic phytoplankton communities from the Atlantic Ocean - Atlantic ANT 4 Metagenome | ecosystem: Environmental > Aquatic > Marine > Oceanic | place: North Atlantic Ocean...
TGCTAGATACTTTGATATAAAATTTAAAAGCGATGGAACAAAAGCTTTTATTTTAAACTCAAGAGCAAATGATGATTCTGATGCTATTCCACATATGATACAACCCTTAACACTAGCTTCACCATATGTTTTAAGTGGAGAAAGAAACGCAGTAACTCAATATGAATCTTGTACACAAGGTTTTGATGATGACAACTCTAATGTTGTAGGTGATGCTGACTCTAGAGAATTTGATGGTTTTACATTTAAGCCAGATGGAACTTCATTTTGGTTTATGAATGGTCATACGGGAGAGTTAAACGAAGTTCAACTTAGCACCGCTTATGATTTAAGTACAGTTGGAAGTTACACAACTCCTCATAGAGAAGTAAGTCTTGGTGATCCCGGTAATGGATATTTTTGTTATGCCTTTTGGAATAATGATGGAACAAAACTTTTTTGCATTAATAGATCTGGACAACAAGCGAGAGAGTATAGTGTGTCTTCTGCGTATGATGTTACGAGTACCCTTGGAACTACTAGCACGATTGATTTAGTTAGTTTAGTTTCTGGAAGTAGTTTAAATGTTTACTCTGCTTGTTTTGCAGATTCTGGAAATAAGCTATTAATTTATGATGGTGTTTCAGATGGACTTATTCAGTTTACTATGAGTAGTGCTTATACCTTTGCTGGTCTTGGTGGTGCAACCTATTCAACTGCTGTTGCAAACAATTCAAGAGGTGCATTTTATAATAATAATGGAACAAAGCTTTATGTTTCTGATAATGCTGGAGGATCTTCAGGTTCAGGAATTCACACGCATACTCTAACTTCTGCTTATGATTTATCTACAATACAAAGTAGTTCAAGTATTTTTTATATAAGACAGTATGATTTAGGATCATATGGTTTTAATCCTAGAAGCTTAGAACTTGCAAAGAGTGGTCAATATTTATTTGTGAAATTATATAATAATCATAGTTCCCATGGAAAACCTTGTTACATAGCTAGACTTAATTTTGGCCCGAATACGTATGGAGATACAGGTGATCTTGCTATAGGACTTCCTTTATACAAAGATGCCGGGGGAGATACTGCGTATGGTTTTACTTTTAGTACGGATGGTACAAAGCTATACAATGTTGATGGTACAAATGGAATAAACTATTTTACCTTGGGTACAGCTTGGGATGTGTATACAGCTAGTTTTGTTAGTTCAAATAGTATTTTTACTGCAACAGATCATTGTTATATAACTTTTAAACCAGATGGTACAAAATTATTTAGAGCAGATTCATCTGGAAATTTATCAGAATATGCTTTAAGCACTCCTTACGTTACAACATCTGGTGTTACTCAAACTAGTAATACAAATATTACAGGAGAATCATTTTACTCTATTGCCTTTAATTCAGATGGCACAAAATTATTTCTTACTGAAAATCATGATGAGTTTGTGGTGGTTACATTAAGTGGTGCTTATGACTTTACAAACATTGCTACTCAATACTCTGGCGCAAAAGTTGTTACAGATTTAACAACGACAGGACAAAGATATTGGTATGGTGCAGCAATTTCTGGAGATGGTAAATGGTATTCTGGTCCAGGTTATCAAGATGCTTGGATTGGTCCATCTGGTTTTGAAATTAATTCATCAACAGGAGCAATGGACTTATCACATTGGAGTTTAGCTATTTCAAAAGATGGTCAAGGAACTAGTCCAGACACTAACGCTGTGCTAAGTTTTGAGTGGGCAGATAGTGGAACAAAATTATTTGTGTATAATTTTAATAGTCCTTCACAATCCAATAACAACAGAACAGCAAGATTTGATGCCTCTACTGCTTATGATATTGGTACATTGAGTTATGTACATAATACAAATGCTCTTGGTGCGGTTGGTTCTGCTGTAAGAGTGAGGCTTTCTGCAACTGGAAACCGTATTTTTATAAGCTCCTCAAGTTATGATAGAGTTTATCAGTATAATCTATCTAGCAATTTTGATTTAACATCTACGATTACTCAAAGTACAGACTTCACTTTAGATTCAGGAACCAATTCAGTTATTTCTGATTTTAGATGGAAATCAGACGGAGCTATGCTATACATTTTAGATGGAGGAACAAGTAAAGGACCAAAGATTTTTCAATATACAGCTGACACAGCGTTTACAGCTGACAGTAATATAAGTACTACACCTACTCATACTTTAGATTTATCTACTCAATTTGAAGCAGCAAATAATGCTGCAACAGCTGTCAGAGCTATGCCAAATTCTTTTTGTTTTAATTCTGATGGATCAAAATTATATGTGTTCCATGATGAATCACCAGATGCACCTAAAGGTTTAGCTGCTGCTGATGGAGGATTTTCTGTTAATGGATTTCAATATGATTTAACAACTCCTTGGAGTATAGACACTGCTTCTTTTTCTGGTAAAGTTTTACCTTTCTCTTCACCGTTAGGAAGAATAACAATAGCTGATTGTTTTATGACAAACGCTGGAACAAAAACAGATAAACAACTTCATGTTATGGGTAATGTGTATAGAGAAAGAGCAAACTCTGTTGATAAGCTTACTAACGAAATTCTTATTAAATTCACACTATGATGGGTTAAGATGCCATTACAAAAATTACAATTTAAACCGGGAATCAATAAAGAAGTCACTTCTTATTCTAATGAAGGAGGTTGGAATGATTGTGATAAAGTTAGATTTAGATTTGGTTTTCCAGAAAAAATAGGAGGTTGGACTAAACTAGGAACAAAATCTTTTCTTGGAACGTGTCGAGCGCTTCATCCTTGGCAAACTTTGTCTTTAGAAAAATTTATGGGTCTTGGAACTAACGAAAAGTATTATATAGAAGAGGGGCAAGTTTATTACGATATAACTCCTTTACGTTCTACCACAGGTGCAGGTGATGTAACTTTTGCTAGAAATGGAACTACATCTACTATAACCGTTACAGAAAACACTCATAATGCTTTAGCAGGGGATTTTGTAACTTTTACAGGTGCAGTATCTTTAGGTGGTAATATTACAGCTGCAATTTTAAATCAAGAGTATGAAATCGCAAGCGTTGTAGATGCAAATACATATACAATCAAAGCAAGAGCTGTAGATTTAGTTGCAAACATTACGATAAATGGAACTTATACTCCTACAGAAGTTAATGCTAATAGTTCAGATACTGGCAATGGAGGAAGTTCTACTATAGCGAAGTATCAAATAAGTAAAGGTTTAGATACAGGAATTGGTGGAAATGGATGGGGAGCTGGTGCATGGGATGGTAGTCAAGGTTGGGGTCAAGCCGCAACAATTAATGTTGCAGGTGTACTAAGACTTTGGACACACGACAATTTTGGAGAAGATTTATTATTAAATGTTCGGAATGGTGGTATTTACTATTGGGATAAAACGGATGGTCTTACCAATAGAGCAGTAGAATTAAATTCTTTACCAACTTCTGATCTCGCTCCTACTGTAGCCACACAAATTTTAGTTTCAGACAGAGATAGACATATTCTTGCTTTTGGGTGTGACCCAGAAAGTAACATAGGAACACAGGATCCTTTATTAATTCGTTTTTCTAGTCAAGAATCTTTGACAGATTGGAGAACCAAAGCGACAAACACAGCAGGAGAGTTAAGGTTAGGTTCTGGATCAGAGATTGTTTGTGCAACTGAAACGAGGCAACAAATTCTTGTTTTTACAGACGCATCTTTATATACGATGCAGTTTATAGGTCCTCCTTTTACTTTTGGTATAAATTTAATTTCTGAAAATATTTCAATTCGTAGTTCTAACGCTTCAATAGCAATTGAAGATGCTGTGTTTTGGATGGGATTAAATGACTTTTATGTATATGCAGGATCTGTGAATAAACTGCCTTGTACGGTAAAAGATCATGTTTTTTCAGATTTTAATGTTGTTCAAGCAGAAAAAGTATTTGCTGCTGCTAACGCAGGTTTTTCAGAAGTATGGTGGTTTTATCCTTCTGCCGATTCAGATGAAATAGATAAATATGTTATTTTTAACTATGAACAAAAAATATGGTACATTGGTTCTTTAAGTCGAACAGCTTGGGTGGATAGAGGAGTAAGTGAATTTCCTGTTGCCGCTAATGCTGATGGATATTTGTATAATCATGAAACAGGAGATGACGATGGTACAACTAATCCTGTTAGTGCAATATCCGCACACATTGAATCAAGTCAAATAGATATAGGAGATGGAGAAAGATTTAGTTTTATTACCCGTGTTATTCCTGATATTACTTTTAGAGATTCAGCAAATGGTTCCGCTGCAACTTTAACTTTAAAAACAAGAAATGCCCCCGGTGGAAATTATTTACAAACTCAATCATCTACCGTAACAAAGTCAGCCACTGTTCCTGTGGAACAATTTACAGAAGATGCTAGGATAAGGCTTCGAGGAAGAAGTTTTGCTTTAAGAATAGAATCCTCAAACACTGGAGTAGGATGGAGATTAGGTTCTCCAAGAATAGATATTAGACCAGATGGGAGAAGATAATGTCTAGAAATTTAAATTTACCTTTTTTTCCAGTACCACCCGGTCAGTATCAACAACAGTATTTTGCAACGTTAGTTCGTAACTTTGCAGTATATTTAGAACAAATTCAAAATGCAGGAGAAGGAAGAGCTACAAAATTTGTACTCACTAATTTACAAACTGATGATCAAGGTTTAGAAGTTGGTGGACTTTTTAATGTTGACGGGTTTATAAAGATTGTTGAATCAAATCGACCTCATGTAGGAACAAACGTGGGAACATCCGCTGTGGGGAGTGTTACTGTTACAACAACATAAACCTATGGAGTTTTTTTTAAACATCTGCTAAGATGTTAAAAATGTAAGGAGAAAGTAATGTTAGGTGCGCTTGTAAAAGGAATATATAATTTTTTAGGTCCTGTAGGAACGATTGCAGGGATCGCTTCTTTGCTTTCTGGTAAAAAGAGTATTGGTGAAGCAGCTAGGGATGCGGCACTAGGTAGTGTTGCAGGAAGCGCTCTTGGTTTAAATGATATGTTTAGTGGTATCTTTGGTTCAGAAACAGGACAAGCAGCGGTGCAAACTATGCAAGGTAAATCAGGCATTACAAAAAGTTTGATGGATAATCAAACGGCTCAAACAGCAGCAGCGGGAACAACAACCCCCGTTGTATCCGCTCCTCAAGCAAAAGGTACATTAAATACAGTGTTAGCTTCATTAGGTGAAAGTTTTAAAGAAAATCCTATGGGAACATTAAGTGGTGTTATGACACTAGCAGGAGCAGTAGGTGCATTAAATGAAGAAAGACCAGAAGCGCCTGATATGTCAGATCCTACTATGCTAGAAACAAATCCTGATTATAGAGGAAATGTGCTTAACGCTGCTATGAATCCAATTACAGGCGAATATACTGGAGGTACAGCAACTTTAGATAGACCAGTAATGCAAGCTAACCAAGGAGGCTTTATCCAAGGACCTGGGACCTCTACTTCAGATAGCATAAATTCAGGAATTTTTCAGAATGGAAGAAAAGTACAGGAAGCTAAACTTTCTGACGGAGAATTTGTAATGAAAGCTGATGCCGTAAAAGGTTTAGGCAATGGTGATCGTGCAAAAGGTGCAGCAAGAATGTATGCTTTACAAAATCAATTTTCAAGGATGGCATAAATGACTACATCAACAACAGTAGCAATACGAAAATTACCCGAATACGAAGAAAATGTTAAAAAAGATATTCTAGCGGCAGCTAGACAACTTTATGACTATAATAGACTAAATTATGTACCGGCTGACATACAAATGGCTGATCTTTCTGCTGGAGAAAGAGAAGCTGTAAAAAGAGCGTATGCGGGCATTGAATCTTATTTACCTATGATGCAACTAGGGTCTGACACTGTTGGTCAAGGTATTAGTGCTTTTGGAAAAGGAATTGATATTGCTGCTTTAGGTGTTCCTACAACTGCAGCATCCATGATGAGGTATGATCCTAGTTCTGTTTCTAATTATATGAATCCTTATACAGAACAAGTTATTAAACAAAATGAACAAGATTTATTAAGACAACAAGGGCAACAACAAGGGCAAATAGATGCTCAAGCTGTTGGGAGAGGCGCTTTTGGTGGTAGCCGCCAACAAGTAGCTCAAAGTGAATTGGCAAGAAATACACAAGATGCTCAATCAAGAATGGCGGCACAATTACGTACTCAAGGGTTTCAACAAGCTCAAAAATCTTCTATGGATGCTTTTGAAAATCAACAAAAGAGATTACAGAATGCTGCTAGATTATATGGTGCTTTAGGTCAAGGTGTTGGCTCCATGGGTACAGGACTAACCAAAGCAGGTCTTTCACAAGCGTCTTTGGGTGAAGCACAACAAAGAGCGCAAATGGCTGATTTAGGAACTTTAGCAGGATATGGTGGATTAGAAAGAGCATACAATCAAGCAGGATATGATGCTTATAGAGAAAATCTAATGAACAGACAAAATGAACCACTTAAACAGTTAGGCTACTATTCAGATTTCTTCACGGGAGTTCCTTCAAGCTCTACAACATATGGAATGGCTTATCAACCTCCTGCAAGTAGAGCATCACAAATGTTTGGAATAGGTATGGGTCTAGGAGGACTTAATCAATCTGGCTACTTTGGTACTGGAGGGCCGTTTGGTCAATGATTGTAACTAATAGAAAATTATTTAAAAAAAGACCTGCAAGAGACAGATTAAACCAAGCTGCCGGGATCATGGCTTCTTCACCAGAACTTATGGGGGAGGTTCAAGGTTTTCAAAATGGTGGAAATGTTCAATTACCCGGAACAGTAGGTTCTATTGTTCAAATGTTAGATGCTGTTACTGAATTACCCGAAATAGTAGTAAAAGGAATAAAAAGCAAATTTAGTCCTAAAACACCAGTTAATCCCATACAGGAAGTACCTGTTACTATGCCAAATGGTGAACCTGGTTTTGCTATTTATGAAAATGGTAAATTAAAAGGATATACTACCTCTCCTAGTAGTCAACCTATGATAAAAGATAGATCTAAACAAATTAAAGAAATAACTAGTGAGGTAAGACCTCCTGTTAATGTTTCTTCTACAAGCCTTTCTAATTTATTAAGAGGACTTGTTGGTGCAGATAAAGGAAAATCAGAAGCCGTTCAAGAATTTGAAGAAGCCAAAAAAAGAGGAGAATTAGGAATACAAGATTCTCGTCTTTTAGACTTTTTAGGTGGAAGAGGAACTTATGCAGAGACAGGATTAACAGGGATATTAAGACTTGTTCCAGAATTAAAAGAATTTGTTGGTGATCTTTCTGGAAGTGCTTTAGATTTACTTCGTCAACCAACAGATGAAACTAAAAGAAAATCTGTTTCTCAAACTTTACCGGGTGTTAACTATAGGTCGCAAGGTTTTCCAGAAGGAATTCCTAAAGACACTCCTGTTAGTGTTGAAGCTACTCCAGAACAAATATTTGATTTAATTTCTCAAGGCACTGGCCCTAAAGGTGATCCAGAAACAGTAGAACAAATATTAAAACAAATGGAAATAGACAGAATAACTGCTAAAAGCATACAAAAAGGAAAAGAAGATACCGAAAGAATGAAAGGCCCAGTAGCTCCAACAACAAGTTTAAGTTCAAGAGTAGAAAAAGTTAAAGCTGAAGCTAGAAAAAAAGAAGCAGAAGATTTGTCTAGAGCCATTGGTTCTAAAATTAGACCAGATGGAATTTGGACGTATCCAAAAGGTGATCCAGAAACAAGAGGAGAAGTGGTTAAAGCAGATTCTAAGGATGTAGAAACAAGAAAACAATATCAAGAAGAAAAAGAAATAGAAGAGTTAAATAGAATTGTTTCAGAAAATCAAAAACAAGCTGAAAAAGCCATGGGAAGAGGATCTACTTCGACTAATGTAGAGGATCAAAAAGATAATGAAACTTTTGATGTTATGGGAGATTTAGACAACAATCAAAAAGAAGCAATAGTAAAACAAACAAATAATATTGTGGAAACAACAACTGGAAGTAATCTTGATCAGTTAATGAAAGAATTTACAAGTAAAGCACCTGAATATGAAGGAATTAATAAAGGTATGGCAATTGCTAAAATTGGTTTTGCGATTGCTGCAGGAAAAAGTGCAGATGGCATACAAAACATTGCTGATGGTCTTTCCATGGGAGCGGATATGTTAATGAAAGATGACGCAGATAAAGCTGCTTTTAATAGACAAGTTCAATTATCTGCTCTTCAATATGGTCTAGGGGAAATTAGCAAAGAAAAAGCACAAGCTAGACAGGATGCAAGAAGTTTTGAAAAATTTGTAGACAAAGATGGAAACCCTGTTTTAATTCCTTTAAGTGAAATTATGGAAAGTGGAGGTCGTATACCAAAAGGTCTTCAAGATCCAGATTTATATTTAGAAAGTGTAAAAGCTGCTGATGAAAGATTGAAAAGTTACTATGAAGCAGCAAAGAAAAGAATAGATGATTTGGTCTTAGATCCAAAACAACAAAGAGAGGCCTTAGAACCATATGAAAACGCCTCTATTGATTTTCAACAATCCACTAATGCGGCGAAACTTGCCGAAAGTCTACTCCTTCAAGTTGCAGATGAAAGCAATAACATTACTTCTTTAGGTACTGCTTTTAAAGATGTAGCTAATAAAGCTTTTAATGCAGCAGGAATTGATCCCGGCAAAACGTATGAAACTCTTGCTGAGTTTCAAGCTGATTTAAAAATAGCATTTCAAGCATTAATTCCTTTAAAATTAGGAGCAACTCAAAGTGCTAATTCTATTTCAGACAGAGATGTTAATCTTTTAGCGAGAGCTTATTTTGGAACAGCAGTTCTTGGAGGAGGATCTTTTTCTTTAGTTGGTATGGATACAGATGTTTTAAGTAAAAAATTAAAAAATGTTTTAAAAGAATTTGAAGATTCTGCAAATTCTGCTTTAACTAAAATGAGATCAGAAGAAGAATTTTTGTTTCGAAGTGGTTATCTACAGGCTGATAGAAAAACACTTGTAGCGGATAGATTAGAAACTTTTAAACCAGAAGGTATTGACGACATCACTGCTTATAATCCAAATATGACTTATGATAAAAATAAAAATAGATATATCATAAATATTGGAGGAAAATAATGGGAGTTATAGATGTTCAAATTCCTAGTGGAGAAGTTGTTCAAGTAGAAATAGCGGGAGAAACTCCTACAGAAGAAGAACAAAAAATTATTATAAAAAATTTTACTCCAGACACTTCCCTAAAATCTAAAACTCCTGAAATTGATATTTCTAAAGCTAGTAAAGAAGAACTTCAAAATTATATTAGGGAACGTAGGGCGGCAGGTATAGATCCTTACACTGGAGAATCCTTATCAGAAGACGAACTTATAAGAACATATAAAGAACCGGGGGTAGATTACGCAACGGGTGTAGATAGTGTTGGTGGGTTTTCACGTTTTCAATTTGGTAGAATGGACACCAAGGAAGAAAAAGAAAGTTACTTAGATAGTGTTGTAGGTAAAGATGGTTATAGATCCGATGCCCTTGGACGATTGCTCCTTACACAAAAAGGAAGAACAAAACTTGGTCTTGGTAAAGGTAAAGATATAGCTATAGATGAAGAGGGTTTATCTTTTAGTGATGTAAAAGATTTTGCAGGTTCCTCTGGTATACCTGTTGCTGCCGCCATAGGAACTGGTATTGTAACATCTGGTTTAGGGTTTATACCTGCCATTTTAGCAGTAGCCGCCGCAGGATATGGTGGCAAAAGAATAGATGAAGCCATTGAAACGGCAGAAGGTTTTCAAAGACAAACTCCAGAAGAAATAGAAAGAGATGCCAGATTTGAAGCTGCTTTTGCTGCAGGTGGTGAAGGTATTGGAAGAGCTATTTCTGGATTATTTGGTAAGTTATTAAAAGGCCCGGGTGGAAAAGAAGCTGATGAATTAAGAGCTAATGCCAGAGAATTACTTAAAAAAGGTTTTCGTCCTACAATAGCAGGAGCGACTAATGAATCTTTTAGACCGATTCTAAATAGATTACAGGCTGTTTATGAAGGAGTGTTTCCTAATAAAGTTGCTGCAGAAAATAATCTTCGTTTAATTTTAAAAGACATGAAAGATTTAAATTTAGCAGATACAAAAACGTTACAAGGATTGAAAAGTGTTGTGTCTAAAGATCTAAGTAAATATTACAGAAATAACGCAACAAAGTTATCTGACGCTACAAAAGAAATAAACACAGAAATTGACACACAATTAAATAAAATCTTTAGTAACTTTGATACAGGAAAAGTAGATTTATTTGAAACCAATAAGTTGGTAAATGCTCAAAGAGCTAATTTTAGTGAACTTATGGATGATTTATACAAGAGCGTGGATGATACTTTGTCCAAAGGAACAGCTCTTGAAGAGGGTCCTGCACAGAGATTTGTATCTGTAAAAGGAATAGCAGAAACTGTAGATGACATACTAAGCAGAACTATCGTAAATATTAATCCAAATAATAGATTGATACAAAGCATTAGACAGTATCAAAATAGACAACCCACTCCTGGATTTATGAGTTTTAGAGAAGCTCAAATATTACGAAAACAAATAAACGAAGCAACTAGTAATCCAGAATTATTAGATAAATTGGCTTTAGAAGAATTAGTTTTAATTAAAAAATCAGTTAACTCTGCCTTTGAAGATGCCGCTTATAGATTAAAAATATCTGCTGATCCAAGAGCATCTGAAGCTTTTTCTGTATATACCAGAACAAATAATCTTTATGGTAAAGGTATGAAGATGTTTGATAATGTCGCTACAAGAGGTATTATTAAAGCTGCTCAAAATGGTTTTTTTAACAAACAATATGTTGTTAAAGAGCTTATAGACAAAAATAGACCAGAACTTATAGATCAACTTTTAAAATCTATTAGAGGTATTACAAAGGAAGATCTTGATCCTGATATGCAGGGTTTAATTAAAGTAATTGATCAAAAAGATGCAGAAGCAATTTTAAAACAATATGAAAGTTTACGAACTTTCGGTAATATGAATTTAAAACAAGCAAAAGAAAATTATGCAAAGTTAGATAAAAGTTCTGCTGTAGCTAGAGATATGAAACAAGCAATAGAACGTATTGAAGAAGTCGCTGCAAGAAGAACAAGTGTTTTTGGATCTAATGGCAAACAAGTAGCTGAACAAGTTAGAGGTGCTATTGCTAAAGAATACTTAGAACAAATGCGAGATGAATCTATCATTATTGATAAGTTAACTGGTAATCAAGTTGTTGATGGAGTTAAGATGGCTTCTCTCATAAGAAGTAGAGGAGAAGCTATTGATAGACTTTTTGCAGGAAATAAAAAAGATTTAGATGATTTCGTTGATGTTTTATCTTTAACAAAAGCAAATGTTTCTCCTGATGTTTTAGATGAAATGTTAAACAGACCTTTGGGTCAAGCTTTAAATAATTATAAAGAAGCTTTAAAAGTAGCCGCACAAGAAGAATCTAATGTTTTAGTTAACACTCTTCGAGCAACAGATGATCCAGAGGTTATTGCAAACGCTGTTTTTAAAACACCCGGAACTATAGAGGAAGCAACTAAATTTTTAGCACCAGAAACCATGGAACTAACAAAAGATGCTGCCATGGGAAAAATACTAAAACAAATTGGTGCTACTGTAGATGATCAAGGAGTAGTTAAACTAACAGATGATTTCGTTGATGCTTTTAATTCTGGTAGATTAGGCAATAAACTTCAAGGTGTTTTAAGAACCTATGGAAATGAAACAATTGATTCTATGTTTGGTAAAGGTGCTGCTGATGGTTTAACTGGTCTAGCAGAAAACATGGTAAAAGTTTCTAATACCTCTATTGCAGGTAAGGGTGGCTTGGCTGCTCCACAAATTGCATTAGGTTTTACACTTGGTAATTTACTTTTTAGTGGTAATTTTTTAGCTTTACTTGGAACGGGTATAGGTTTTAAATTTATGTCTGCTGCATTAAGAAGACCTGAAGTTTTAAAGATGATGATGGCTCCAACTCAACCAAACAAATTACGTCAGTTTTTAGCAGGTAAGTTAGCTGCAGATGATCCTATTGCACAAGGATTTCAAATCTTTCAAACACTGCTTTCAAACGCTCAATTACAAGGTGGTAGAGGACTTGTAGAAGAAACAAAACAAGAAGCACAACCTTATATCGAAGAAACAGTAAAGCAGGTTACACCAAAGGTAAAGGAAATGACCTCTGACATTGTATCACAACTTCCAAACGTACAACCTCCTGCACCGGGAACGAGTGCTAGTATGATCAATCCAATAACGATACCAGATCCTACGACCTTGGCTCTGGCACAAACATTACAAAACAGGAGAAGAGCATGAGTTTTAAATTATCTCAAAGAAGTTTAGATAGATTAGATGGCGTTCATCCAAGTCTTTTTTCTATTGTTGAAAAAGCCATACAATTAACGAAAGTAGATTTTGGTTGTTCTTGCGGAGTTCGCACAATTGAAGAACAAAAAGTTCTTTTAGCCAAAGGCGCAAGCACCACGATGAAATCAAAACATTTAATTCAAGAAGATGGCTATAGTCATGCAGTTGATCTTATCGCTTATCTTGAAGGGCGTGTGTCTTGGGAACTCAATCTTTATGATGATATTGCAGATGCTATGAAAGAAGCCGCTGATGAACTTGATATCGCAATTGTGTGGGGAGCAGCATGGCATATAAAAGATTTACGAAGTTTTGATGGTACAATGGAAGATGCTATGAATGAATATATTGATTTAAGACGTAGCCAGGGTAGACGGCCTTTCATAGATGGACCTCATTTTCAAATCTCTGAACTTTCCGCAGAAATGGTAGCTTAGTTATGTGGATGTCCATCATGATACTTTGCGGAAGTGTTTACGCACAATCTTGTATGGTCATCACAGGAAATGAATTGTATCCAAACAAGGAAGCTTGTTTTAAGAGTGCAATAGAAAAAGCTAATAAAGCTATTGAATTTCCAACTGTATATCAAGCAAAACCTTTTTGCCAAGTAATACCCGGTACTCAAAAAAGTGAAGAAGAAAAGGATACTTAAAATGATAACTAGAATTATGACTTTTTTTAAAGACAAAGGTGAAGGAACAAATTGGGATTTAGACTATGGTAAGCTTATTATCATTGCGCTTTGTATTTACATAGCACTAAACGTCTAACCAACTTCTCCCCAATTATCACCGAGTTCTTGATCCACTTTACTTGGAACTTTCAATGGTAAACCTGTTTCCATGATTTCGGTGATTTCTTTAGCTTGTTCTTCAGAGTGAATACTAAAACACAATTCATCATGAACACTTAATAAAGGCAAGTGCCCTTTTTCATAACAATCAAGCATGGCTTTTTTGGTTTGATCAGCAGCACTTCCTTGTATTAGTTTATTTAAAGCTTTGTATGTAAAAGCTCTTCTCAATCTTTGAGGTCCATATTCGGTCATAGCTTCTTTTTTTGGTAATGCTTTATTGTAACCAAAACTACAAGGTTCCCATAAATCAAATCTACAGCGTCTACCTAGAATGGTTCTAATCTTTCCATGTTTTTGTGCATAAACAGATATTCTATTAGCTAACCCTTTTACAAAAGGTACTTTCTCATGATATTGATCTAAAAGTTTTTTAGCATCATCAATTGTTATATCTAAAGTAGCAGCTAGTTTCCCCTGACCCATGCCATACATAATTCCTAAGTTTACTGTTTTTGCTTCAGTTCTAGTGATCCCTGCCATATCGGCAACCATTTGATGAAAATCATCATCACCTTCATGATATTTAGCTACAACTTCATCTATCAAAGGGTGTCTGTCCTCTTCATTTAATTCAGAACAGTAATGAACTAATAATCTTGGCTCTTGAGAAGAATAATCAAAACTCCCCCATTTCTCTCCTAGTTCTGGTTCAAATAATCCCCTAATTAGCTTTTTAATTTCTGGATCTCTAGCCGGGATTTGTTGTAAGTTTGGGTTAGAGGAAGAAAATCGACCTGTTACAGTACCTCCGTCCTCGGACCTTAATTGATGAAACTCACAATGAATCCTATCTTTATGGGCATGATTTATGATACTATCTATAAAAGTTTTTTGAGCTTTGTTTAACTCTCTCACCTTTAATATTTTGGCTGCTATTGGATGAGGGCAAGCTTGTAAAGAAGATTTAGTAAAGGATGGCTTATTTGTTTTATCAGTTTTTTCGTAAGGTATTTTGTAATATTCAAATATTTTGGCTATACTGGTGGATACCCAAGGTTCAAGTTCGATTGATGTTTCTTTTTTAATAGCTAAAAGAAGTTTTTGTTCTCTTAATAAAAAATCTTTTTTTATTAACTCTGCCCTATGTGTATTAACTTTAACACCAACTTGCTTCATGTCTAAAAGAACAGGTAGAAGTTTTGTTTCCATATCAAAAATTGAAGTTACTTTCTCTCTTACAATTTCTGTTTCAAATTTTTTCCACAAATTTAAAGTTATTCGAGCATCTTGTTCTGCATAGTGACCTACATATCTAGCAGGTAATTTCCATAAATCTTTTTTAGGATCCACACCAAAAGCTTTGGCGGCGGCTCTTAAACCTTTTTCATCCTTAGACATGGCTAAGTAATCTCTACCAAGATTATTTAAACTATAACTAAATCTATTTTCATCAAGAAGAGGAGCAGCAATCATAGTATCAATAATTCTACCTTGAACTGGTATTTTTGCCCAACGTAACCACCCTAAATCATACAAAGCATTGTGCATAATCTTTGGAATATGAGGAGTAGCCAGTTGTGCTTTGAGCCATTCTTTGACTCTTCGACCAGATATATTACCACCACCCTCATGTTTAATAGGATAATACCCAGTAAAATCTCCAGCTGCTATAGCCACACCTACAATGAAGCCATCATCCCGAACCCAACCAGGCCCTTTTGTCAAAAGATTTGGATCACTAGTTTCTAAGTCTACTGCAATGTAATCACAGTTTCTCAAATCGGGAAACTCATCTGGAGCAACCCAATCAACTTCGGGCATTTCCATTTCATTCTTTAATTCATAGTGTAAAACACTTTTAAAAAGACTATTCTGCATCCAACTCCCCACCAAGTCCTGCATACCCACAAATATCTATCCAAGAGTCTTCTTTGCTATCATGCACTAACCGTGCCATTTTCATCCCAATCATGCACAAAATAACTTCTTTAACTGTTACCTCTCTACCCATAACCACAGACCATATATCTGCAATTCTTTTGTGATTAAGATAAGCATCCCCATAATCTTTTGCTCTATCACCATTAATAAGATTTTCGGCTTCTTTTAAAATCTCATCTCTTTTCATATGTTATACCTGTACTTTGAACCTGTTTCTATAATGTGTAATTGTTTTTTTGTTCTTGTTATTCCAGTGTAAAAAACTCTATGTTCATCATCTGGAAATTGAGTTTCTACGCAAGGATAAGCTGACTCTGTTAATAGCATGATATTATCATCTTCTCCACCTTTCATTGCGTGTATTGTTGATAGTGTTATTCTTGGTTTCTTTACGTCTTCTCCTCTTTTTACTAGCGCTCTATAATATTGCTGCTCTTCTGGTGTCATATTAACTACTGTAGTAGATGGAGTATCTTTTGAAGCAATCAAACCATGATTTTGAACTAAATCATCATAGGATAAAATACTTTCTGGATCGATAAAATCTAAAGATTTTGCAAAGCCTCTTTTAACAATTGCATTTGTTCCTTGCTTTGGAACTATTCTATAAAGCTCTTTAATAGCTGTAATAGGTAAAGATTCACCTTGAACGAGAGATTTCCATATCTCCATACCCTCTAAATAACTATAATCTAAACTTGATCTACCTCTATGCTCGAATAAATAACCGTCCTCTTGTAGGTCTTTTTTAATGCCACCAATTATTCGATTGGTTCTAGCTAGAATTGTCCATGAACCTTGATCCATATTAACATCATACCAGTGCATATGATAATTTAATTCTCCTTCTTCTTTTGTAGGAAACCAAGTTTTTGGCAAACGGTCATCAATTCTATTTACAACCTTGTTAGCTACATGATGGGCGAGTATGGGAACTCTGTAGCTTTGTTGTAAAACCTCTGTGTTATCACACATATGAATAAATTGTTCTACATTTACACCCATCCATCTATGTACTGCTTGATCATCATCTCCAGCATACCAGACTCTTTTTGCAGATCTACGCATAATTTTAATTTGCTCCCATTGTAAGGGAGTTAAATCCTGTGCTTCATCAACAATTAAAACTTCTAAGTTAGGGGAGGTTCCTTGCTCAACAAAAAGTTTTATCATATCTGTAAAATCAAACTTATCGTTTTTCTTTTTATACTTTTGGTAAATTTCATTAACTTTCACGAGTAAAGGCCAACTCATTTTATAGTTTCTATTTTCATTGTATTGTTGTTCTAGACTAACACAACGTAAACTAGCCTTACCAATAGTCTCTATGTATTTATTACCTTCTTTGGCAGAAGTTGGTAACAAACCATCTTCCATGCTAGTGGCAGTGCCTTGATCGAATAACATCCCTAGTTCCAATCCTAATTGATTAAAATCATATCGGGATAAAATTTGATCACTATTCATACCTAACCATTGAAAACCAATGGAGTGTAAAGTTCTAAACCAGGGTACATTATCTAAGGCAAGTCCTAATTCAGACACAGTACGCATTTTAGCTTCTTCTATAGCCTTTTTAGAAAAAGAAACAAAACCTATCTTATCAGGAGACACACCTTTTTGTAACTCCTCTTTTACTATCTCAACAAGTCTATATGTCTTTCCACATCCCGGTGGTCCAAGCAAAAGTTTTTCAACCATCTGTTTTCTCTCTTGGTCTTTTCTTTAGCCATTCTTCTACTTCTTCTTGAATCCACCTAATAGTAGAATTCTTTCTTGCATCACCAAAATGAACTGGTTTAGGGAAAGAACCCTCTTCCATCCATCTATAGATAGTTGTTCGAGAAACGTTAAGTATCTTAGCTATTTCTCCTATTTTTATGTATTTGTCAGAAAGGGACATCTTCCTCAAACTCCTCTTCATTGTTAACAGGTATCTCTACCTCTGCTGATTTAAATTTGGGAACCCACCAAACTCTTATGTTTGTCCAATTCCCATTCTCATCTTTTACTTTGTACATTCCATTACACATATTTCCATCATTTATATCTTTTAATCTTTGCTGGATTTGTGGACGATTGTATAAAGTAAAACCTCGCTGTTTTAAAAACTCTTGGAGACCTTTCATAGTGAAATAAGTCTTTTCATCTTCTGTCCAAGGTTTTCCTACTGCGAGTTCTTCTGCAAACTTTGCTCTGATTCTACTCATGCAAAAAGTTTCCAAAAGTTCTTTGAACTGACCAAAGCCAGTTAATTCTTCCGATACTTCTATTTCTGTAGCATTGCTTAAAAGATCATTTACAATTGGTTGCCAATCTCCCGATTTAGTTAAAGGTGGCATAAAATTAATTTGTTCCATACAAGCACGTTGAAACTGTATAGGCATTTGTAATTGCTCTGTAGTCAATTCAAGTCTTTTACCATCTACATCTAAGAAATATAATCTAGGATCAGATAAAAGAATAGTAAGACCACCTATTTCGGGAGAAGCTTCAGAAGTTCCCACACCAAACTGTCGGGTCATACATAGCGATTTGTTGCAATGGCTTACTAATGGTTCGGCTTTGCACGTATAAAAATATTCTTTCTTATCTAGCTGACCTTGTAAAGTTACGATATCAGATGCTGGTAAAGGTGGAAGACAGTGCTTTTGGTTCATTTCTTCCAGTTTTTCTTTCCAAGAGTCGGGAAACTTACGCTTTACGTAAATACCACAATTAAACATAACATTGTTCCTCGTTCCTTCGGGAATACCCATTAACAGAAACATCTGCAAACATGGAGGAGCATCTTTAAATTGTTCTCTCTGTGTGCCAAAATCTATTTTTTCCAAATCGGCCAAAGAAACTTTTGACTTGTCGATTTCATTTAAGAATTCTTCTAAAGTTAAATCATCACCTTTTTTGTCAATGGCATATCTAACCGTATTCTTTGCATCAAAGTATGGAAGATTAATAAAATTACCAACATCGCCACGTTCAAATAAAATCTCATCTTGTTTTGGAAATATCTCACAACCCGAATAACCTAGCGCCGCAGAAATCTCTCCCAAATAATCTCGAACCTCTGATGCTTTAGTAGCTTCTTTCATAAACAAAAATAAATGCGCTCCACCAGATTTAGACCTACAGACCACCAAGGGTAACTTTAATTTCTCACACTTCTTTTTAATTTCAACATGATCTATCGGATATGTATCAATATCCAAAACACCAAAATAACAATTATTGTCTTTGTTAATCGGAATAGAACCAATACCTTTTTTACCTTCTAAATGCTCTTGAATAAGTTCTTTGGTCAATGGTTGTTTAACAATAAAACTTTTTGCCTCTGTTTTACCGTTTCTTCTTTTATTCCCAATTTCAGTTTGTCCATGAGCAAAATCCGAACCTTTGAACGCTAACATGAACCTATCAGTTAAACTCATAATTTCTCCGAAAGTAAATGTTACTTGGTACTAGAGTCGGTTGGTGAATGGTTCCGAATCTATTCATAGTTATAAACCGACCCTAGTATGAAGTAACAAATAGGGGATGCGCCACATGAAAAATACAAGAGTTGTATGACCCATCCCCTAACAGATTAAAATGGTACTTGTTCCGTTTCTTTGTCAGAGCCATGATCTTCTTCCACGGCTTTAGCTGCACCAGACTTTACAGAGTTACGAAAGCTTATTGCCTCCGAAAACAAGTTTTTATCATCTACTTGTTTTACCATTTCAACACTCCAGTTATACCAACTACCTTTATCGTTGCTTTCTTCTGTAGTCTTTAAAGACCACACTGTTGCAAACAAGGCAGGAGTTTTTAACTGACCTTTCGGATTTTTTATTTTCAACATAGCAATTTGTGTTTTCCAACGTCTAGATACCTTAAGTTGCGTTGATTTCATATCCACAATCACTGGTTGAAACATACCATCCTCACCTAGTAACAAACAAAAATGTTGATCAGATTTAACCAACTCATTGCCATTAGGTAATATTTCACTAGCACCCACTCTTTGAGTTTTGGAAATGTCTGGGTTATTTATCTCAACCTCTCCCACAAATCCTCCTCCTTCGGCTCTAGGTACAAACTCAAAATATTTGGTTTGCTGAAAACAAGGAACAACGTGTATTCCTTTTTCTCCTTCCCAATACTGTCCTGTAACAGTATTGAAAACATCACCTGCACTTGCGTTCTTAATAAAGGCAGGATCATTCTTTTTTACTTGTGGGGATAATGCCTGGATTACCCTCACAAAAGGAATTTGCAGTTCAGATGTATCATAATCAACACCTTCCCCCGCAGTTGCAAATATATCATCCATAATATTTGCAGGTAAGTTTGCTTGACTAGCCATTATGTTTTTCTCCTTTTAACGTCAGCAGTTCGAGCCACAAAAGCACCGAACAAATCAAGATCTATTGGTAAACCCTTTTCTACTCTCTCCTTTACAAAAGCTTTGAGTGTCATTGAGTGTATGTGTGTTTTGCTTTCGGGATGAAAACCACGTTGCTCTAGTTCTCCCATCAAAGAACCTGCAACATTATCCTCTCCCCGGCTAAACGATAAGATAACATCATTCTTAATAATATCATCTAAACCATTTTCACGAAGCCAAGTATATGCCTCTTGTCTTCGATCAGATGGGATACTAGCAGATACAAATGGTTTTAACGTAACAGTAGCACCATCTACATCTAACCTTTCTATTCCCATCTCATCCATTAGCTCTGGAATAGTTTCAATGGATAGTCTTTGCTTTTCCTTTTTCAAAACTTTGAGGTTTTCTTCACATTTTGTAATTTTGCTAGAAACATCATTTAGTTGTTGAACTAAGGAAGATAGGCTTTTTGTTTCTTCAACATTTACGTTATTCAACGTATCTGAATCTACAAACATATTTTCTTCAAAAATATCTGTCTTCATGACAAGTACATCCTCTTCAGGTTTAGTTTGACAAGTAACAGGATTGTTACTATATAATATAAATAGGGAGGATTGATATGAAAGTCAACTATAAATTTAAAACTAAACCATTTGAACATCAAATAGATGCTCTTCGAGCTTGTACTGGTAAAAAACGTTACGCTTTTTTTATGGAAATGGGAACAGGTAAATCAAAAGTTCTTATAGATGATATTTGTCGTCTACACGTAGAAAATGAAATTCATTTTGCTCTTATTATTGCACCTAAAGGAGTATTCAGAAACTGGACAGAAAAAGAGATACCACAACATTTTTGGAGTACTGTACCAGTATATTTGTCTAGATGGAGTTCTAATTTAACAAAAGCTCTTAAAGAAGAAATCCATATAATGATCAGAGCAGGATATTCTAAAATGAAAATTTTTGTTATGAACGTTGAAGCTTTTTCCAATCCAAGTGGAAAAGGCATTGAAGCTGCTGAGTGGTTTGCAAAAAAATATGGAATGTCTGGATTAATTGCAATAGACGAATCAACAACAATTAAAAATCCAAAATCAAAAAGAACTAAATCTTTATTAAAAATTGCAAAACATTTTAGATATAAAAGAATTCTTACTGGATCTCCAATCACACAATCTCCCATGGATCTTTATTCGCAATGTGAGTTTTTAGAAGAGGGATCTTTAGGACATAGTTCTTTCTATTCTTTTCAAGGTCGATATGCCATCCTCAATCAAAAACAAATGGGACCTAGATCCTTTCGACAAGTCATAGGTTATAAGAACCTCGAAGAACTTACCAAGAAACTCGAACCTCTGTCCTTCCGGGTTTTAAAAGAAGATTGTTTAGATTTACCTAAAAAAATTTACACTGTCCGATATGTAACAATGAATTCAGACCAAGAAAAAATGTATAAGAAAATACAAAAAGAAGCGTTGCTTATGTTTGATAACGGAGAGATTGTTTCTACTCAAGAAATGATTACACAAATGCTTCGGCTGCAACAAATACTTTCGGGTCATTTAAAATCAGATGATGGTAAAACGATTAGTTTTCCAACATCCCGGTTAGATGCGTTAATAGATATATGCCAAGAAACTTCGGGGAAATTAATTGTTTGGTCTAGATTTAGATACGACATTATTTCTATTACCAATAAACTAAAAGAATTGTTCGGGGACCAAAGTGCAGCTTCTTTTTTTGGGGATACTTCTGAAAAAGAAAGACAAAGAGTTATTAATGAATTTGAAAATGCAAGCTCTAAATTAAAATTTTTAGTGGGCAATCCAAATACAGCAGGTAGAGGATTAACTTTAAATCAAGCCAAAACGGTGGTATATTATGCAAATGATTTTGATTTGGATATTCGTACTCAAAGCGAGGACAGATGCCACAGGATAGGTCAAGATAAATCAGTTTTATATATTGATTTACTTTGTGAAGGAACAATAGACGAGAAAATAATTAAATCTTTAAAAAATAAAATAAAAATTGGAGCAAAGGTTTTAGGAGAAGATGAAAGAGAATGGCTAGAGATAAAGCAAATGAAAATGAGATTGACCCAAAAGTAATTGCAGGGATAAACGTTCTTATTGATTTTAAACGAGGTCTTTTAACTTATAAAAAAGCTCGTCAACAATTCAGAGCATTAACTGGTTTAAGTAACGATATTGCAGAAAAATTTATTCGGGGAATTGTTAAAATTAATAACAAGAATAACGTCATACCTTTTCCAAAGAGGAAAAAAAAATGAGCATTTGTATTGATTGTAAAATTCAAATACAAAAAACTTCGGGTCGTTGTGATAAATGTGAAGAGAAAGAAAAAATTATTGCGTCTTGGAGAAGAATTGGTGTTCCTCAAGGTCGGGTTAATGCTCAATTATCTTCAGAAGTTATTGAATGGTTATGTGTCCAAGCAGATAAAAGCAAAGTAGATATGGCAACAATTATAAGTTCTATTGTAGTAGATGCTTATTTTGATGAATTAGAAGAAAACTCTAAATAAACTTCATTAATTATTCTAGCAAGTTGTCTGTTAAGTGGTCTGTCTTCTTCCTCTGACATTTTCCTCAATTTTTCATGGACATCAGCCGGTAGACTAACAGTTCTCCAAATTTTATTATCTAATTCATTTTTCATTTTCACTAGCCTCATACATTTTTGTTTCTTTATTATAAACTAATTTAAGATCGGTAATAACTTCCATTAAATTATGAATGGCAAGCATATCATTTTCCTCTAATATAAAACGTACTAACTTACCTCTTAAATGATTTAAATAATCATTTATCAATAAAATTTGTCTTTCTTCCATTTTTTTCTCCTTATAACACATAATTACTTCTTTTTGTAACAATCATCAAGCACTATTTTTTTATTTAATGGCATACCATAAAATCTTTTTCTAATTAACCAAACTTCACATTCTTTTTTGTTTTTAAACTCTTTTTCAAAATGAACTGTTGGACATTTCGTTTCTCCATTTTCAATCATACAAACTAAAGCCATGGCTTTCCAAATCATTTAATTACTCCTATATGTTTCAAACATTTTATAAATGTTCTTTGTTCTAAATCTTCTTCTTCAAAATATTTTTTATTAATTCTTTTTGAGGATGCTCCACCAATTAAATCTATGTGCATAAAATAAACTTTTTCTTTTGGAATAGATACAAAAGCCAAAACATCACAATGTGATATATTTAAAGGTCTCTTCTTTCCAGAATGTGATACTGCAAACTGATAAGACGCTCTCATATTTCTACTACTATCTGCTATTAGAGAACTTGATTTAACCTGCACTCGTAAAAGATTTCCTCGAATATCTACGATCACATCTGTTTTATTAAGATTAACTATTTCAGCATTAAATCCTAATTTCATTAGGCGAACACAACAAATATGCTCGCCTAATTTTCCTATTTCAACTTCGTTCAAGGATAATCCAACTCTTTCTTCGTTGGTGGTTTATGTATGAATTTAAAACCACCATATCTGTCCTTAACTATCTCTGGAAGCTTATGTACAACGGGTCGTGCAGATTTTTTCCATTCTTTGTGTTTTTCTTCCAAATCGTCTTCCCTTGCGTTAAAAATAGGCTCTGCTTCTTCCATAGAAATACCAAGTTCATCAGCCACCTCTTTTACCCCAAAGCAATAAAAATCACCTATTAATCTACCATCAATTCTCCACTCATTAGAGTAATAGCTAGGTTTAAAACTATAAAATTTAGCTACTGGTATTTTTTTATTATACTTTGGCTTGAACTTACGAATACATTTGGCCTCTGCATACAATCTGTGTTTTTCTGAATCTAACCAGAAAAAAGTTTTACTTGAAATAAACTTAAAGTTGTCAAATACTTTTGAGTTTTTGTGTTCGCCTATTCTTCTAATAATACAATCTGATTCGCCAACGTAAACAATCTTTCCTTTATGTGTTAAAAAATATATTCCAGACAGAAATAAATCTGCATAACAGTTGTTCTCCCTTTTCATGATAATTCACTCTTAATTGCTAATCCAATTTGCATGGCTAACTGTGGAACAATGGCATTGCCTAGTCCTTTAAGTCTGTCCATCCTTTTGGGTATCCCATGAGCCACTCGACCCACGTTGGGTTCAGCGAACCAGATGCCTTCGTCTGTGTAGACTCTACCATTCGTACTGAAGTTGCTAGATTTGACATTTTCTTTCTCTGCCCATCTTCCGACATTTTCTGGATTGTTTCTACTGACGTTCTGTCCTCGTACTCCGCAGGTGTAGGCCACATCTTCTGATGTACCACCATGTCTGGTAAAGAATTGGTTGGAGTCCGTCCTGCTTTCTTCAATGTTTCTGGTTTCCTCGCTCCCTTGTAATCCCTCGCAGTTGGAGTAGGCCA
>Ga0163180_10000448_pt1 | contig 23939 bp, 3 predicted proteins | sample AtlANTMetagenome_2_FD_109647 | JGI IMG/M metagenome (GOLD analysis project Ga0163180, IMG submission 109647) | Marine eukaryotic phytoplankton communities from the Atlantic Ocean - Atlantic ANT 4 Metagenome | ecosystem: Environmental > Aquatic > Marine > Oceanic | place: North Atlantic Ocean...
ATTCTCAGTATTGGGTGAAGTTACTAACATCTCATACTACTTTGACCCTTCGAGAACAGGAGCAACGTCACCTGTGGGAGAAAATTCTTTTATTGACGTTATCACAACTCCATTCCAAGGCACCTTCTCAGTATCTGAGATTGTTAGTGATACTGAATTTAGATTCCCATTACTTAAAGAGCCTGAGAAACAGAATGCTGAAGTTGGCACTGATGAATTTGATCAAGTCTATTCATTCTATTCAACTACTTCTACAAGAGCAGTTGGACCTATTAATACTATTAAATTAGTATCTCCAGGTGGTTTCTATCAGAAGTTACCTATCATTAGTGATATCGCATCCTTCAGACAGATTGAAAAGATTACAATTACTGATGGAGGTACTGAATATGCTCCAGGTGTTTACTATGATGTCCCTGTAGCTGGTGATGGTGAAGGTGGTAAAGCAACTATTACTGTTGAGTTTGATGCAGAAGTTGGATCAGGCACAATAACCAATGCTCAAGTAGCAGATGCAGGTAAAGGATATACTATTGCATCTATCGATATTGATTCAATTCCTGGCATCCTAGGCAACACTCTTGCTGGATCTGGTGGAGTTGTATCTGTTGTTATTCCTTCAGAAGGATCTGGTGCGTCTGTATTCTTAACAGGTACTAACATTGGTAAGATTAAGAGACTTAAGAATAATGAATTTGGTTTCGGTTATTCACATGACTATACTCTAAAACCAGAGATTACATTCCCTGTTAACTTACAATTATTCAATACTTCAATACTAAGTCAAATCAAGATAACTGATCCAGGTTCTGGATATACTTCAACTCCTGCTGTTGTAATAGAAGGTGGTGGAGGATCTGGTGCAGAGGCAGAAGCGATTGTTAAGAATAATCGTCTTAGTGAGATTACAATTAAGAATAGTGGTGCTGGATATTCATCAGAACCAACGGTTACTCTAAAATCAGAATTTAACTACGTTGTTAACTTAGACCTCAACTATCTACAGTTTAACTTCCCACATGGTATAACCACTGGTGCAGAAGTCCAATTCCGTGCTGATACTATTGGATCAACAGAAGGTGAATTACCAAAACCAAGTACTGCAGGTTTAACCAGTTTGGTTGAAACTCAGACCTATTATGCTATTGCTGGTGATGCAGCTGGTTTGGAATCTGATCAATTAAGATTTGGTCTTACTCAAGCATCTGCATTAGCAGGATCTTTCATTACATTCTTGACTCAAGGATCTGGTAGACAGACACTTTTAACTGAGGTATTTGGTGGTAGAGCAATTGCTGTTATTGAAACTTCTCGTTTCCTTGAAGGAGAAGGAGTATTCCAAGGATCTACTATTGAGACTTCTACTGCACAAGGTAAGGTATCTACTAACACTGGTTGGCAGATCGGTCCTAAAATTCTTAAGGTAGTTGATTACACTGGTGAGTGGGCTGCTGGTGAGAAGGTAACTGGTGAGATATCCAAGGCATCTGGTATCATCGATAACTTCTCTATTGCTCGTGGTGTGCTGAATATCGGCTCCCTAACGAAGACACCAGGCCGATTTATTGATGACGTTGGTAAACCTTCTGAGATTGTCCAAAAAATTCAGGATAGTTTCTTCTATCAAAACTTCTCATATGTTATTAAATCTGAGATTCCTATTACTGAGTGGAAGACACAAGTATTAGAAAATAACCATCCTGCTGGTTTCAACATGTTTGGTCAGTTACAACTGACTGGTGGTAAGGACGTATCTGGTCGTAAGATTGGTACTGAGTTTACTAAACAGGTTAATATCAACAACTATAGTAATGTTAACCAGATCACATCATTCGGTGCTGCACAACCAATTTATACCGATTATAACAACACTGAGGTTCTCTTCCGTAAGAAACGTTTAACATCTTCTGAGGAAATCCTAACTTCTATTGTTAAGAAACTAGATGATATCTCTGGTGACTTTGATGGTATCAAGAAACAATTCCCAGTTACTGTAGAAGGACAAACTGTAATTATTAAAGACAACCAGTTGATGATTACACTTAACGGTGTTATTCAGTCTCCTGGTGAATCTTATCAAGTTGTTGGTGGTAACTTAGTATTTGCTGAGCCACCTAAACCACCTTCTAAGGTTAACTATAGAACTATCGGAGTTACACCTACTACCATTTACAGAATTGCACTTTATGATTCTGGTGGTAGCAACAACTATGGTATATTCCCAACTCTAGGTCAACAGGTACAAGGACAACAGTCTAACTGTATTGGTACTGTTATTGATTCAGGTACTAACCATATTGACGTTATTAATTTAACTTCTACCTTTGATCTTAATGAGCAGATCAAGAGAGGTGAATTATTTGCTGCTTTAGTACAATCAGTTACTCCACTTAATAGTCCTACCATATTTGAGTTTGGTGAAGCAATGACCAACCTTGATGGTGACACTGCTTATGTTGAAGAGACAAATATCGATAGTAGTGGTAATGTAACCGATAGATTGGTTGTAAGTAAGACTTCAGGTACTCCTAGGTTTGAAACTGGTATCTTTGACTTTAGACTTAACGAATACGTTTATTCTGCCTCATCTAAGATCGCAGGTCAGATTACATTCATTCAACCTTATACAGATCCTGTTAATGGTGAAGTTGTTGATGAATTGATCATTAACGCTGGATCTACTTTCTTCGGATTACTATTTGAGCGTTTAGTTAGTCTATCTAACCCTAACGTGATATTAGATGATATTTCACAGTCTTCTATTACTCCAACAGAGCTTTATAACTCTGACAACAGAATTAATGCTGACTTCCTAGATTTTGAGCAAGTAAGGACTACAGAGGTTACTTATTCACAATTAACTGGTGGTACTCTTACTGATGGAATGATTATCCGTAATAAGAAGGCATTTTACGGAAATCCAGTTTCTACCTTCCATACAATTGCTGCAAACAGATTCCTTGATGCAAAACGCACTATTCTGAATAATAAGCAAGAAATTATCGATTTTGCAGAAGCAAGTATTGCAATTGACTATCCAGACTACTATTTCCCATCTGACGTTATTACTAACTCTTGGAGTCGTTTTAAGGATGCTTACAGGATGATTCAGAAGAATAAGGCAATGATTGCTGGAATGGCGTTTGATGACATGAAAACCCAGTATCCATCTTCTTCTATTCCTTCAGATGCAAAATGTAAGAGAGATCTCGAATATTTAATTGATGCAATCTCTATTGACATCTATGCAGGTGGAAACCGCTATACTCGTAAATTTACACAGCAATACTTTACAGATGCTGGAGTATTCGTTTATGTTGATGGTGAAAAAGCAGAAACACGTTTTGCTTACGAAAAAGCAAGAGATAGGATGAATGCAGCAATTGCAAACCAATATTCAGGTACAATTAACGCTGTTAACTCTGGTGACTCTTGGACTGCATATCAAGACCTTACAATTACTGCTGACCCAAATCCAGGTGGAAACTATGGATCTACTGGTTCTAATACTGATAATACTGATGCTGCAAACTGCACAGACGTACAAGCTGCAATTACAACGTTACATGAGTTTTTAGATGAAGCATTGAATAATTCAAGTCTAAATGACTTACCTACTGAAACTTCTGGTACATACTCACTTCATCAAGAGAAATGTCGTCGTGACCTTGGATACTTCATTGATGCTATCGCTTCCGATGTTGGATCTGGTGGTAACTATCAGGTTGTTGAATTTACTAAAAAATTCTTTAATGAAGATGGCACACCTCTAACTAACGGTATTGTTGGTGAAGAAGCAGAAGCAGTCCATGCATTTACATCTGCTGGTACATTGATGTATAGAGCAATCAATAACCTAATGTATTGGAAGGATCTTAGTGGGGTTGGATATAACCTTAATGATCCTACTACTTACTCTGGTGGTGTTGCTCCTGCTAATCGTTACGATGCTAACTATGCATCTGGTAATAATCAGGATGTTAACAACTGTGCTAACGTTAAGTCTTATATTGATACTCTAAAAGCGATTGCTACCACTGCAATGACAGCAGGTAACTTAACTAACGTTAATGCTCTTGCATCTATTACAGACGGCACATTCCAAGCAAATGAGACTATTAGGACAACTAAGATTGGTTATAAGGATAAGTCAACTGGTTTATTCATAACAGGCGATCAAATCAAAGGTATGACATCTGGTGCAGTATTTGCTGCAATCGGAGCTAATGCTGGTCTTAAGTGGTTATTTGCTGGTCCTATTTCTGGATCATTCATAGCAGACGAATATATCACTAATTCTACTCTAACTGCAACAAATTGCACTCAAAGTGTTATTGTTAAAAAAGCAGAATTGAGTGGAACTAAATCTGTTTATATTCCTTCAAATGGAGCATTAAGTGCACCTCCATCTAATGATTACGCTTTTGGTACTGGAGACTTTACTGTTGAAGGTTGGATCCGTCCTGCTGTAAATACAACAACTCAAGTCTTATTCGACTTCCGTCGTTTGAGTGCTGCCACAGGATTGGTAATTAAGCAAGAAGCACAAGCAATTAAGATCTATAACGGTACTACATTGATGGTATCCAGTGGTAACGTAGTTACAACAACTGGTACTTGGATGCATATCGCTGCTGTTAGATCTTCTAATATTACTCAGTTATATGTTAATGGTGCTCAAATTGGTGGTAACTACACTGATAACGCTGATTATGTATATGCTGGATTGTATATTGGTCAGGACTTTAACGGTGCTAATAATTGGTCAGGACACATGGACAACGTTGTTGTCAAGAAAGGTGAAGCTAATTACTCAACTGGATTTACTGCACCTACTCAAGTAGATTATAATGATGCTAATATTGTATTTGGTCTTGATGGTGAAGCACCATTTATAATTTCTACTGAGGAAGTATATGCCAAGTATAGTGGACAAAGATCCTCATCAGCAACTTCCAAGTCTATTGATTATGCAGGGTTGGCAATTATTTCTGAGGATGTTGATCTAGGTCGTCAGGAGTATAGAGACTGTGCTGACATCATTGACCTTAACGGTGCTTATATTGCTGAGGAAGCAGTAGGTAGAATGAAGGCAGCATTTAGTGACTTTGTTGTCCGTGGGGATATACCTGGTCAAAATGTTTATGGTGGCACAGATACATGTATCAGAGATACTAAGGATTATATCCTTGGTGCTATGGTTAAAGACTTAAGAGAAGGTGGTAACTATCATACAATCTATACTGCAAGAACTTATTTAACGGTTAGTGGTAAATTAGATCATATTGGAGATGAAATTCTACAATCACTTTATACTTGGAATCAGGTAGCAGTTTTAGCTAAAGAAGTAATTACATCTGTTAGCACAGATCTATCAGGTACCTATAGTACTAGATTGAGAATACCTAACAACTTCTCATCTCCTGCATCAGCACCAATACTAGCAGAGCTTGATACTCTTAATGAAGATCTTCTTAAGGTTATTGCTCCTAATGATCAGAGATTTAGAGAAGGTGGATATCAACTCTGGAAGAATAGAGATTATATTGCTGAAGAAGTTGCTGGTTATATTCAAGATAAGTATCAAGCAACCATTGATGGTGTTGCTTATGACTTCCTTGAAATGCCTGGATATGGTCAACCATATTGTGAAAGAGATATCAAGCAATTTATAATTCCTGCTGTAATTGGTGACCTTGTAACTGGTGGTACATCAGCAGTGCAAACTGTTATAGACAATTATCTTGATAGTCAAGATAACGTCCTCCATGTTGAGCATGAGTTGTCAGCATTGAATGAAGCATTTGATTACACTAAGATGCTTTCTATGAAGGCAATTAATAACCTTCTAATGTCTCCTGGTGAAGTTGCTTCTGGACTATTGGATAATGATGGTGCTGCTCTTGGTGCACCTGGATGGGCACAAGAAGAGTATTACACTCCTCTATTCACTACTCAATCTGCATATAGAGATTCCACTATTGTTATCGATACAGAAGGTTATCCTAACAATGAAGAGAGAGCAAATAACGATAGGTATCTTGATGCTGCTGATATGATTGATAGGAATAAAGCAGTTATCGCTAAGGAAGTAGTCAGCACAATGAATGACCTTTCTAAGTATGAAAATCTAGCAATTCCTGGTGGTCACGTTAACTGTGAAGATGATGTCTTAGACATGATTGACGCAATGGTGCATGACATTCGTTTAAATTGTAATGAGAAGGTATGGGATGCTGCTAATCTATATGTTGAGCCAGAAAATAATTCACTTAAGCATATTGAAAGTGAGTGGGAAGCATCTATAACTGTAGTTAAGATTCTAAGAGATATCTTGACTATGACAATGCGTAATGCATTTGGTAGAGATTATGATCTAGATGAAAGTCAACAGACAAAACCAGTACAAAGTTATAATCAGAATCCTAAAGACAATCTATTTGCTACTTGTGGTGATGCTATTGATGGAAACATTAGATACATTGCAGAGCAAGCAGTTGCTGCTGGTTTATTACAATATCCAAACCTAGCGATTCCTGGTGGTCCTGTTAACTGTGTGCATGACGTTACTGACATATTGAGAGCGATGATATTCAACCTCAAGAATGGTGGTACTAACTTCCTTCAGTATGCATCTGAATTCTATACAACTTACTCTGGTAACTTAGATCACGTTACTAATGCTCCTACTGAGACTAACTTCATTATTAATAAAGCAAAAGAATTTGCAATCCGTGCAATGAAAGGACAGGTAATCAGTAATGATGCTGGTTGGACTGTAGATCAGAGATACTATGATGCTGTCCCAAGACCTGTTACTTCACTGTATAATGCTGACGAGAATGGACTAATCCAAGCTCAAGCTAATAATATTATTACCAGATCATTTGTAGCTGGTGAAGATAAGATCTCCACAACTGATACTGGCACTGGCATAGTACCTGCTGAAGATGCTGTATTCCGTTGTATTGCTAAATTGCCAACTAATCCTATTGATGGTGTCATCTGGGAAGCAGGTGGTAGTGGTGCTGGTGCATACTTAGGTATTAGAGATAATGGCACATATTTAAGACTTCGTGCTGGTACTGGTGCTAACGCATATGCTGGTGGTGCTGGACATTCTGAAAGTGGAATGGCAATGCTTGACCTAACAATTGCAAGTCTATCAACATACTTTGATGGTGGCGATCATGAATTGGTATGGCAGATTACTGTTGGTGGTAATATTGCTGCTGGTAAGGGTGCAGTGAGACTTTGGATCGATGGTGTCCAAGTTGGTTTTGCTGAAACTGTTGGTGCTGGATATACAGGTCTTTATGCTAGTCCTGGAATATGGGCTGGGTCAAACAATTCTGGTTATGGTGTCCAAGGTGGTACTTCTATCTGTGCTGGTGAGCCTTCTACCATTAATACATTTACTGTTAATGTTGGTCCTGCTCCTACTATCAAATACGACGTTAATACTGCTGCATATGATTCAAGCACTGGTGACCTAATATTAGATGTTGGTGGACACAATCATACAGAAGGCACATTCCTTAAATTGGTAGCCAATTCTATTAACTTTACATGTAATATGGATGGTAATGCTTCAACGCATTCTTATCCTAGATCTGGTGATCCTGCGGGTAACACTGCTGTAGAAGTATTAGAAACTTTTGCTACTGAGTATCAAGCAACTGGTGCTGTTTACACACCATCTTCAGGTATTATGAAGTTGACTATTCCTAGTCATGGAATGTCAAACCATTCAGTGCATACTGCTACAGATTCTGTTTATGATCCTAATACAGGTGTCCTTCAAATAACTGTTGATGATCATGGATTTAAAACAGGTGAGCAAGTAAGAATTGAGAATGGATCTTTAATCTTTACTTGTGCACAAGATAATCATGCATCTAAGCATGGATATCCAAGACAGAAAGATCCTGCTGCGGATCAGTGGTTATTAATTGAATCTGTTGTAAGTAAGGATATATTTACTGTCAATGTTGGATCAACACCTAAAGTTGAGTATGATGTTTCTAATGCCATTTACGATCAGAATACTGGCGATATGGAAATCAAGATCGGTCAACATCGTTTTGTTGGATCTGATACTCATGTTGCATCTCATGCTGAATATCATGCTGACACAGGTCATCTAAAATTAACTGTAGCAAATCATAATGTCACCACAGGTGATCAGATTCAGATCATGGAAAACTCCATGACATTTACTTGCTCAATGGATAACCATTACACTAACCATGTTTATCCTAGGACTTCTGATCCTGCTACACGTCAGTGGTTAGATGTTGTTGAGTCTGATATTGAAGGTGGCACATTTACTGTTAACGTAGGTCAATCTCCAATTAAAGGTTTCACACCTACTGCTGCTACATTTAACTCTACTACTGGTGCTCTAACATTAACAATTGGATCTCACACCCTAGCAGTTGGCACAAATATTAAACTTGCACAGGAATCATTAACATTTACCTGTGACATGGATGACCATGCTACAAACCATAGTTATCCTAGAGATAAAGATCCAATTCATAATGAGCCTCTTGCTATTCTTGCTGTTACTTCAGATTCTATTACTGTTAACGTAGGTACAACACCAACTGTTAACTATAGCGTTTTGAATGCTGCATTTAATGCTGCTGATGGACACTTAAGTTTAGTGCTTGATAGAAAACACTCATTCCGTCAGTCCACTATTCATAGTATTACTGATGGTGAGTTTGACGGTCAAACTGGTTTGATGAGAGTGACCGTTGCTGATCATGGATTCTCTAATGGTGATTACGTTAAGATTGCTGATGGTGGAATAACATTCACCTGCTCAATGGACAACCATGCAACAACTCATGCTTATCCTAGATCATCTGATCAGATGAGTGGTAAGTGGATGGATGTTAGAAATTCTTCTAAAGATTCATTTGATGTATTTGTAGGTAGGACACCTGCTATCCCATTCACTATTGGTGCTGCTACATTCGATCCTACTACTGGTTTGATGGTTGCTACTATTGGTAATCATAACCTTAAGGTTGGTCACAGTGTAAGGTTAGCGAAGGAATCTGTTGTATTCACTTGCTACTTGGATGCTCATAATACTACACATGCTTATCCAAGATCTAATGGTAATGATCCATTCTACAACAAACCAATTGAGATTCAAGCTGTAACAGATACCACAATAACTCTTAAAGTTGCTAACACGGTACCTATTACAGATCAGAGTGCTCATATTTTCATTCCTAATTCTGGAATGACACCAACAAACGTTAATCATAATCCTACAACAGGTGTTATGACAATTACCGTTGTTGGTCATGGTATGGAAAATGGCGATATGATTAAGATTCAGGATAATGGAATAGTACTTACTTGTGCATTAGATGATCATCAAACTACACATGCATATCCACGTCCTTCTGATCCTGCTTCAGCATCATGGTTAAAGATTTCGGGTGTAACTGCTGACACATTTGATGTCCAAGTACTTGGAGGAAATGCTCCACAAAGTGATACTTCTATACACCTATTCTCAAGTGCTATTGGCAACTGTATTACTAGAGCATCTGTTGTAAGTGGTGGTATTTACGATCATACTTACTCAACTTCTACTGTTGATTGTTTACGTCATGCTGGTGATACCATCAGATTGGCAGATGATTCATTAACATTTAGATGTGATGAAGATGGTCAAGCAAGCGATCATACTTATCCAAGAGCAGCTACAACATCTGTAACACCTACTGAGGTAACTTACGATCCTAATATAGGACATATTAAGTTTACTGTTGCTGGTCATAATTTCTTACCTTACTCATATGTCAAGATTGCAGATAATTCTTTGACATTTACATGTAAGAAAGATAATGATGCAACTGACCACACATATCCAAGATCTACTGACCCTATAAGTGGTAAGTGGATGATGATTCATGATGTAACAACCGATACATTTACTGTTGAAGTATTGGATGTTATTCCATCTACAAATACTACAGTCCATTCAATTAGTAATATTGCTGCAAACTGTATTACACACAAGAAGGATTACTTCTATGATGCTCCTATTCCTATTCATGAATTAGATAAGACAGATCATACTCCTACAAATATCAGTTACAATCCTACTGGTGGTTGGATGCAAGTTACTATGACTAATAGTTTCTCTGATGCAACATCAATGACACCAACTGGTGCTACATTCTATCCTGCTACAGGTACTATGAAAATTGATCTTAGTGGTCATAGTGTTAAGAATGGAGATATGATACTCATCAATGAGGGAGCATTTACATTCCGTTGTGATGAAGATGGTCAATCATCTGACCATCCATATCCTAGATCATCAGATCCTGCAAGTAATAAATGGTTGAAGGCATTTAATGTTGGTGGTAATTCATTCGATGTTAACGTTGGTAACTTTATGGGTGAAGGTGCTATTTCTAACACCACAACTCACGTTTGCACAAGCATAGCTTCTAATCAAGTTTTCAAGGCAAATGACTTTGTGATGTTTGATGAAAATGCAATCACATTCCAGTGCACTAAAGATCAGAATGCTACTAACCACACATATCCTAGAAGGACAGATCCTACATTTGGTAAGTGGTTACCTATTGCTAATGTAACTAATACTAGTTTCACTGTTTGGGTTGGTAAGTCTGGTGTTAATGATGTTTACGATCATACCTTCGTATCAGTTGCATCTAATAGTCTTAAGAGACAAACTGGCACTATTACATTAGATGTTGGTAATGGTCTTATTTCAAACAATACAACTCATGTATTCCAGAGTGCTTCTCCTAATGCTGTAATATCTGGTGGTGCTTATAACCATACATTCGTACCATCAACTCAAGCATACACACCTACAGGTGCTAACTATAATCCAGTTACAGGTGTGATGACTCTTACTATTAAGAATCATGGATTCTTAGATGGAGAGAGTATTAAGATTAATACTAATTCATTGGTATTCACATGTCTACAAGATAGTAATGGATCTGATCACCCATATCCAAGGTCTACTGACCCTGTTGCGAATAAGTGGTTAACCATTTCTAATTGCACAAATGATACATTTGATGTCCAAGTATTAGATACTATCCCATCAACCAACGTAACTCTTCATACATTTAAGAGTGCACTTACAGGTGCTGTTACTAGAGCAACTGTTGCAACTGGTGGTAACTACAAGCATAAGTTTGTTGCTCCTGCACAACTTACTCCAACTAACGCTGCATACACTCCATCAACAGGTCTAATGACACTTACTGTTGCCAATCATGGTCTTAAGAATGGTAGCAGAGTTAAGGTAGAAGATGGATTCGTAACGTTTACTTGCACACAAGATAGTAATCAATCTAATCATTCATATCCTAGGGCATCTGACCCATATAGTGATGAGTGGATGACAGTTAAGAATGTAACTAAGGATACATTTACTATCCAAGTATTATTCAATATACCTTCTAGCAATACTACAACTCACACATTTGTTTCTGCTAGACCTCAGAGTATAACTGTTGCTACCTTAATGAAGGGTAATGATAGTGTTAAACTTGCAGCAGACGGATTCTCATTCAAATGTGCTAAGGATGGTAATGCTACTATCCATACTTACCCAAGAGCAACTGATCCTGCATATGAAAATTCACTTAGAATCATCGATGATGGTGTAACAAGACATACTCCAACTGCTGCTAGTTACACACCATCTACAGGTGTATTATCAATGACAGTATCCAAGCATGGATTCTCAAATGGAGACTATATTCAGATTGAGGATTATGCTTTAGATATGTCTTGTGACATGGATAATGATTCCAGCACTCATGCATATCCTAGAGGCACAGATCCTATCAGTAATAAGTGGGTACAAATTTCTAACGTATCTACAGATGGATTCGATGTTAACGTAGGCACAACTGCTGCTGTTAACTACACTCCAACAGATGCAGATTATACACCTACTACAGGTGAGATGGAAGTTACTATTGGCACTCACCCACTTAAGGTTGGTCAAAGTATCCAGATTGCTACAGGTGGTATAACCTTAGAATGTAGTCAAGACAGTTATGGATCTACTCATGCATATCCAAGAAGTACCGTTGATACGTTTACTCCAACAAATGCTGTATATGATGGACCATCTGGTTACTTAACAATCACTTCTAGTGCTCATGGATTAGATGAAGGATCACTTGTTAAGATTGATGACAATGCAATAACATTGCGTTGCACAATGGACGGAAGTATTAGTGATAAGACTTATCCTAGATCTACTGATCCTGTTAGTGGTAAGTGGAAACCTATCGAGTATATCGATGCTAACACATATAAGATCTTTGTTGGTAAATCTGAGTTTAGAAGTTTCGATCCTCAGAATGTAGATTACAATCCTTCTACAGGTGTAATGGTAATTACTGTTGGTCCTGACCACGGTATTACAACTGCTCACAGTGTATACATTAACCACAAGTCAATGTGTTTCACTTGTGGATTAGATTCTTATAATACTGACCACTTCTATCCTCGTGCAAACGGAGAGAGTGGAGCATCAGGTGACGATCCAGCATATCAAGATGCTGTTGATGTTACTGCTGTTAGTGATAGCACCATAACTGTTAACGTTGGTGTTTCTTCTAACACAACAACTCATGTATTTAAACCTGCTGTAGGTAAGACACCAACTGCAATTACATATAGTCCTAATACTGGATTGATGACTGTGACCATTGCTGGTCATGGTATGACAGACGGTGAGCAAGTTATGTTTGAAGAGCACTCATTGATCTTCACATGTGCTAAAGATGATCATGCAACTGAGCATGCTTATCCTAGACCAACTGATCCATTTGCTAATAAGTTCTTAACTATTGATAACGTAACTAACGATACATTCAGAGTTAACGTTGGTATTTCATCTAATACATCTTCTCATACATTTAAGAGAGCAAAGGTTGCTGCTGTTAAGAGAGGCACAATTAGATCTGGTGGATCATTTACTCATAGTTTCCAATCATTTGCTAATAACGGTCTTTCTGCTAAGAGAGATAGAGCATACGATCATGCTCTTGAAATTATGAAGGTTGGTCATGCTAAGTATTCAGCAACTGGTGCTGCTTATAATCCTACTACTGGTATATTAACACTTACAGTTGCTAACAACCCATTTGCAAATGGTGATCATGTAAGAATTGCTGACGATTCATTGGTCATGACTTGTGACATGGATAATAATGGATCTAATCATTCTTATCCAAGAGCAACAGACCCAGCTTCGGGTAAGTGGTTAGAAATCTCAGGTGTATCTGGTAATGACTTCAATGTTAATGTTGGTACTACACCTCGTGCTAACTACCTAGTTTCTGCTGCAACATATGAGCCTACTACAGGTGTCATGACAATGACTATTGGTGCTCACAGTTATAATGCTGGTGAGTCGGTATACATTGAAGATCAATCATTAGTATTCAAGTGTGCTGCTGACAACTACGGTAGTGAGCATAAGTATCCTCGTGCTAACGGTGAAGATGGTGCTACTGGTGACGATCCATATTACAACACTAAAGTACCTATTACTGCTGTTACTGCTGACACTATAACAGTCAACGTTGGTATATCTTCTAACACTACTGCACATCAGTTTGTAAGATCTGAAAATGCATTTACTCCATCTACAGCTTCTTACGTTCCAGGCACAGGAGTATTAACACTAACTCTTTCTGGTCATCCATTTGAGAATGGTGATAAGATTCAATTGATGAATGAGTCTATAGTATTCCAATGTCAGCAAGATGCTTATGGAAGTGATCATGCTTATCCAAGAGCACAAGATCCTGCTGCGAATGATTGGTTAACAATCTCTAATAAGACTTCTACTACATTTGATGTTAACGTTGGAGTTTCTTCCAACACTACAACACACCAGTTTGCTTCTGCTGTAACAGGTGCAATCATTCGTGGTACAATCAGAGGTGGTGGTGAATATACACACGCATTTGTCTCTGCTGTTGCTGATGGATTGGAGAAGAAGAATTCTACAATTACGGTAAACGTTGGGTCAACTGTTGCTGGTAATCACACACATAGATTTGCTTCTGCTACATCTGGTGCTATTACTGCTGGTGGTAATCATACTCACGCATTCGAGACATTCAAGAATAACTCTCTACACAGACAGAGTGGTTGGATTACAGTTAACGTTGGCATCGCTGCTACTGCTGATCTATACGATCATACCTACTATACTTCTTTAGCTGGTGCTGTTATAGGTGGTGGTAATTATCAACACACCTTTATATCCGCTAAGACTGATGGTATATGGAAATCAAATGATTACATTTACATTAAGGATCATGCCTTAGGTTTCACATGTGATCTTGATAATTATCGCACAACTCACCTCTATCCTAGAGCAACTGATCATGCAAGTAATGAATGGTTAGCAGTATCTAACGTTGTTGGTGACACATTTGATGTCCAAGTACTTAAAGGTGTCCCATCATCCTTCTTAGGATCACATACATTTGCATCTTGTGACCAGAAAGGTATTAGAATACAGAATGGTAAGATTAGAATTAACGTTGGTGTATCACCTGCTGGTAAGACATATCAACATACATTTGTTAGTGCTAACTCTGGATGTCTAATACAGGGTGGTAATTATAAGCATAATTTCGTAAGTGCACTCTCCAATTCTATTAACGTAGTTAATGATGGTACTCAACTTACACCTACTGATGCATACTATGAGCCAACTACAGGTCAGTTAACCTTAACAGTTGCTGGTCATAGTTTACGCACAGATGATGCTATAACGATTGATACTGATTCATTAACATTCACATGTAGTCAGGATAGTAATTCTACTAACCACACATATCCTCGTGTAACAGATTATGCTGACGGTAAGATATTACCTGTCCAGTCTGTATTGTCTTATGCTTATCCATTAAAGACAGATTTAGATTACTATCGTGCACGTAGAGTTGATCCAGCTTATACAGGTAATGAAGGTGCTTCTGTTGAATCTGAGATTGGCACATTGATGCAATTGGTTACAGACGCTATTACAAGTCCTAATACCATAGCAACTAGAGGGTATACAATGCCAATCATATGGCCTGTTAAATACACTCCTGACACTGTTAATAGAGATCTAACTGTAACTTATGATTCTGATGCAGGTGGTCAAGATGATCAAGGTACATGGAATCAAACTTGTGCTGAAACTGCATCTGCTATCAACACATTAGCAGACATCTTTATTGAGACTATCGATAAAGCAGCAAATACACAAACAAATCACCTCGTTACAATAACCAAAACATATCCATACAATAGTAACGATGCTTATCAGTCAGGTACTTGCTATAACGTAACATCTGCTCTTGATACATTGTATGAGTTGATGACTGATGCACTTGGTGGTGGAATGAGTAATAGTAAGATGATTGCTGATATGCTTCTCTTTAATCAGCAAGCAATTACACTTAGAGCATTTACTGAGACACAGGGTAGTTACCCAACCACTAACTTAACTATTGACTTTGCTGAAGCGGTACTCAAAGCAGTGCGTTATGACTTAGTAACTGGTGGTAATGCTGGAGCATTTAAACTTTCACAAACATGGTTTGATGGAGAAGGCAACTTTATAGCATTTACTAATGTTACTAGGACTCATATATTATTCTGCTTAACTAAGATACGTGAATTTACAAAGAGTATATTATACGAACCTGATCATGTAGGTTGGGATCCATATGCTGTTTATATCCACCAAGACCTTGAGTGGAATAAGGAAGCTGCTGAGTTTATGATTGATTCTTCACTCAACCCACTTGAGTTTGCTTTAGAAATGTCAACCTTCCCAACTGAAGCAAGGGTAACATTTGTTGCATCTACTGATGCTACAAACAGACTCACTAAGAATGAGATGGGTATTGACTATAATACTGATCCTGATCTAGTAAGTTTAACTCCAGAAGTTGATGTAGGTTATGATCGTGCAGAGTATAGAATTAGAATTGAGCGTCCTAATAACTTCCGTCGTGGTGATGTATTATCATACATTCCTGCTTCTGAAACTTCACTAACTGGTCTTGCAGGTCAAGCATACTTCTATTGCTTAACTGGTACTGCAGAGTGGTTTGAAGTTGGTGCTTCTTATATTCATGATGGTAGATTTAGACTTCTACAAGTAGATAAGTCTAACTCTGGATCTCAGATATTCTCGGTAGAAAGAAGAAGTGGGGTAGCAAGGACTGCTCCTACATATGGAGTTGATACTTCAGAATGTCCAATACAAGGTGGATTTAACGCTGCTGATGTTGTATATGGATCCACATCTAATGCTAACGCTGAGGTTGGTACTGTCCTAGCGAATGAAGGTGAAATTTACAAACTCTTCACCCACTATGAAACTGTTGCTGCTCAGACAACTCCTGGCACCTACGATATGTTGATCAATGGTGAAGAAGCACAGGTACAGAATGCAGCTGCTAATAAAGGATCTGTATTACAAACAGTTACACCTGATAGTGAAACTGGCGTATCATTCTTGAGACTCCACACTGTTGCTGGTACAATTTCAACAGCAGATGTCCTAATAGGTGCTACTAGTGGAAAGAGTCATACTGTAGGTAATATAACTGATAGATTCCTAATCAACGTTAAGAATGGATCATTTGCCTCAGGAGATTGGTTCTTCAGTAAGGTTGGATCTGTTGAAGCATACATGGATGACTATATTAGTAAGTCTGGATCTCTTACAGGTAATGACGGTGGTAGAATTACAATTGATGTAGAAACTATCGAGAGTCAATGGATACCAGGTGATGTTATATACGGTAGTATTACTGATTACATCTTAGAAGTTAAAGGTATCAGTGGCACACAAATTCAACTTAATCAATGGTTGCATGGTACACGAGTTCTAGAGTTAGATTTAGGTGTAGCAATTATTGACACAGGTGTTTCCGATACATTTAATATTGGTGATGAAGTAACCCTCTTACAAGGTACAACACAGAAGAATCCTGGATTCACTGCTGTAGTGACCAAGTATATTAACGATCCTGATACTTCTACTCACAAACTCTGGATTGCTAACTTAGTTGACGTGGGTCTTGGTGCTCCTTTAACAGATCTAACACAAGCTGGTAATCACATTGGTAAGGTAGAATTAGGATCTAACTTCCCAACAATATATGCTGGCGTTAGCACTTATACTGAAACTGGATATACATCTTACGCTAAGGTTGTTGCAATTCAGCAACAAGGTATTACAGCTACTATCTGGGTTGAATCTGCTAATGGCATATTCGTTGATAACATGTCACTTAAGTCTGACTTTAATTGGGGTGGAGGTGTTACATCTGCTCGCACACTAGAAGGACGTGTTGATCGTTACTTCCGTGGATTTGATGGCACTCAAACAATATTTGATCTAACTGTATCAAATGGTGAAGCATACTTCCCAGATCCTGCTGGACACCTACTTACATTTGTAAATGGTATCCTACAACCTCCAGGTGGTAACTTCTCATACGTTGCATTCTCAGATAAGATACAATTCTCTGAAGCACCTGATATTGGATCTGAGTTTATCGGATACTATGTTGGTAAGTTACGTCAGTTAGATGACATATCATTTGAGTTTGATTCATTGAAATCTTCCTTTAACCTCAAGCGTGGTGGATTATTCTACTCCTTGACACTAACTGAAGGTGTTTCTTCTAACACTATACGTCCTGAAAATAACATTATTGTTTCACTCAATGGTGTTATACAGGAACCAGGAGTTGCATATGAGATCGTTGGATCACGTATCATCTTCGCTGAAGTCCCACGTGCGGGAGCAACATTTGTTGGATTCTCATACATTGGATCTGATGCTGACGTTATCGCAGCAACCGTTGTCCCACCAATTGAAGCTGGTGATAAACTGGCAATCGAGGGTGAAGAATTTAATCGTGAAGTTGCTCTAATTGAGTCTTCCAACTCCTTGATTACGTTTGAATATACAGGATCTATTAAAGGTAGAAATGCTGCTGCTATTGCCTCTATAACTTCTGGTCAGATTATTGGTGCAACACTAACCAATCCTGGAGATGGTTACACATCACGTCCTAACGTTGACGTTATCTCTTCCTCTGGATTTGATTCTCGCATCAAGGCATTGATGGGTATTACAAGAATCGATGTTAAGACAACTGGTATTGGTTACTCATCACCTGCTGTTGCAATCGATAATGAAGTCCCAGATGATTGGACACCTCCTGTTGGTGGTCCTATTAACGGTGGATTTGACGTGCTCGCAGGCGAAGGTCCTGGTAACGAAGAAGGCGGTGGTGGAGGAATTACTCCTGGCACAATTGCAATCACTCAGGATCCAGTTAACGTAACTGTTAACCAAGGTCAGACTGCTGCATTCACAGTTGTCTCCACTGTAACTAATGATCAAACAATGAATTATCAGTGGCAGAAGAAAGAGTATGGCACACAGACTTGGGGCAACATTATCGGTGCTAACCAGTCAACATACAATACAAATAACACCGCACAAGCAGATGATGGTGACGAATATAGAGTCGCAATTACTGCTGCTGGTGCAACTCCAGTTTATTCATTATCCGCTATCCTAAGCGTCCAGACAGGTGCTACTGTAATCAGTAACTTCACACCTAATCTGATCTTTGACGACATCTAAATAAAAGTAAAACAATGGCAGCAACCGCCACCTATAATAACGCAACTAAAGTAGTTACAGTAGCATCGACTTTGCTCCCTGCTCCTGTACTTACTGGTACGTTTCCTAACGATAATAACCCTAATACTATTCAGGAGAAGGATTTCGATCATGACTTCTTATACCGTGGAGGAACATTTGGAATTGCTCGCACATTTGATAGTAATGGATATACGCATGACGGATACGTTAAACGAATTACTATCTCAGTAAATGATCTGACTCTTTTTACTGGTATATCACCTAGTATTGCTGTAAATGATCATATTATGGTGGTCTTTAGTGATGGATTAAAGCAAAAATTCTTATTTAAGAGCACTACATTTACCTCTATTGCTGGTGAATGTTGGTTATCTAGTGATACATCGTTAGATTTCATTGTAGATGCACAAGCAACGAGTCCTGTTAGTGGCACGTATGAGTATTTTGATCAAAGAAATGGCAGAGGTGCTACTCCTTTAGGTCAAATTGGAATTTCTGGTAATGGAGTTGCTATTTTTAACCCTTCTGCTGGTGCTGGACTCAATCCTCCATCAGGATTTAGTTGGGTTGCTGCTGGAGATCTACCTTTTGTCAATTCTGGAGAGGATTCTTGTGGTGGACACCCAGAGCAAAACGGAATTTACCACTATCATGACCCACATTTCCTAGATTGTTGGAGAGCAGGGTCTGCAATGGCATCATATAACGATTATTATGGTGGTACTCAGTTTAATGGAGACAATATTCGTCATCCAGATGGTCATTCTAAGTTAATTGGCATAGCATTTGATGGATTTCCAATATACGGACCTTATGGATATGACACACCATTCAATAACTTGAGTGGCACTAGGACAATGAGGACTAGTTATGCTGTGAGAGACACAGAGGCACCTGGAAGACCTGATTATGGGTCAACTTCTGATAATCCTCCTGCTGGTACTCTTATGGAGGACTATGAGTATGTTGAAGGGACTGGTGATCTAGACATTCACAATGGAAGATTTGCTATTACGCCTGAATATCAAGATGGCACGTATGCATACTTCCTAACAGTAGATGAAACTAATGTAGATAATACTAAGTTTCCATATATTATTGGTAATACAACTAGAGAAATTATTGACACCACGTTCACAGTAGAAACACCTGCTGCTGGTGGTGGAGGTGGTGCAGGTGACGGTCCTCTACCAGTATTGTCATTCGTAGCACAACCACAGAATGTTACTGTGAATGCTGGTGAGACTGCTACCTTCACAGTCCAAAAATTTGTCAGTCCAGAAGATGGACCTGTTGCATTCCAGTGGTATAGATCTACTGATGGTGGATTTGCTTTTGCTGCTGTAACTGGAGCAACTACTGACACCTATGCAGTTACTGCATTGTCGTATATGACTGGGTATAGGTATCGTTGTAGGATCGCTGGTCCTATAGGAGCACCAGCAGCCGCAACAAACTCACCATTGGATTCACAATCAGCAACACTTACTGTTACTGGTGGAGGTAGCAGTGGTAGCACAGATAATAGATTCGATAGTACCTCATCTACTATGGACTCTACAACACAAACTTATGATGGCACCTAAATAACACTGTAAAGACTACTATCATGGCAAAGCAAACCCTAGCAATTGGATCGTCGGCAAACGATGGGACTGGTGACAGTCTAAGAGATGGTGCTATAAAATTAAATAGCGTCATAGATGAGTTGTATACCAACCTTGGTAACGATACTACATTACAAATTAATGTTGGCACTCCTGCTGCTGACCAGATTCTAAAATGGAATGGTGCTCAGTTTGCTGAGGGAGATTTCAGTAAGTTTACTGGAGATATAGATGTCAATGGTAATAAAATTATATCAGCATCAAATGGTGACATAACTGTCCAACCAAATGGCACAGGAGATATTAAATTCTGGGGTGGTGGCACAGGATCTGCTTTAACATACATTGACGGTGCTGATGGTAAGTTAAAGTATAGCAATTCCGTTGCTACTACTGGTGATCTTCCAGATTCTGGTACACATGATGGTATGTTTGCTCTTGTAGTTGCTGATAACACAGCAAGAGTTGCAACCAGTGGTGGTTGGAAGAAGATTATAGGCGAAGATCATAGTCTTGGTGATCTTGGCGACGTAGATATGACAGTCGGAGGTGGTCCTTCTACTGGTCAAGGTATTAAGTGGAATGCTGCTACTAGTAAGTGGGAGCCAGGAAACTTTGATGGTGGTGGAGGCGGTGGTGGCACCACTCAAAACTTATTTGAGGGAATTACTGCCGATACTGGATCTACAACTGCATCTGCTCCTACAGATGTATTAACAGTTGCTGGTGGTACTAATATAACTACGGCAATTGCTGGAGACACCTTAACAATTAATATGTCTGGGACATTAGGAGATGCAAACCAGAATGCTTATGGAGTAATTGGGAGTGACTCAGGAAACAAAACCGCAGGTACTACAACTGCTACTATTAACATCCTTGGTGGGACTGGTGTTAGTACTGCTATCAGTGGAGATAATCTCACGATTACAAATGACTCTCCTAATATAGCTCAAGAAGTATATGAAACTATTACAGGTGACTCTGGCACAACAACAGCACAGTTAGCAACATCATCATTAGCAGTCAGTGGTGGTAATGGTATTACAACTGCTGTTACATCAAACACTGTAACTATAACTGCTGAGGTTGCTCTTAGTGGAGCTGCTTCATCAAATGATAATATAATCTTCAATAACAATGGGACATGGGATCCTGTTACATCTCCTACAATAGGATTTAATGTAACTTCTAATGGTAGTGCTGCATATAGATTTGCTGGTGGTGGTGTAGATGCTTCTACAGATGACCCAACAATCTATGTGTATAGAGGATTTACATATAGATTTAATAACGTAACTGGAGCAGGTCACCCATTTGCTCTAAGACAGACATCAGGTGGATCAGCAGTAACAGAAGGTGTAAGTGGATCTGTAAATGGAGTCCAATATTGGACAGTCCCAATGGATTTATCTCCTGGCACAACATATGTTTATCAGTGCACAGCTCATCCAGCAATGGTTGGAAACTTAACGGTAGTCTAATATGACAAGAACAGTCCCTGGTAGCGGTGCATCAATAGTCCCAGTATTCAATAGTATATTTGGGGTAAGGGATGTTTTTGTGCAGAATGGTGGTAGTGGATACGACCCTGCTGATCCTCCTAGGTTAAGGATTGATAACTGTGGCACTCCTATTAGGGATGCTGTGTTAAGAGCAGTTATTGAAGGTGATGCTGGTGAGATTACTGCTGTGGAAGTATTAGATCCTGGTGAAGGATATGATCCTTTACGTCTTCAGATTACTGATGCTGGTGGAGATGGATCTGCTAGAGGTAATATATTCCTTAAAGAAGATGGTGCATTAGATTTTATCCAGATGACTGTACCAGGTGATCAATACTTTGATGCCGAAGCTGAGATTGTAGGTGGTGGTGGATCAGGATCTGAATTGGTGCCCGTCACAGGTTTAATTACTGGTCTTGCTATAGAGCAACAAGGTAGAAACTATACAGAGGAAGACGTAAATATCATCATCAGTGGAGGTGGTGGCCAAGGTGGTACTGGTGTTGCTAATGTCAACCAGTTTGGTGAAGTCTCCAGTGTTACGTTAACCAATCAGGGTGAATTCTTTGAGACTCCACCTCTTATACAAATTATTAAGGGTGGTGGATCAGGTGCATCTGCTGAGGCATTTATAAATCTAGGTCAGATCACTAATATAGATCTAGTCAGAGGTGGTGGTGGATATACTACTCCTCCAGAGATTATCTTTACTAGAGATACTGATCTAATTCGTGAAGCAAGAAATAGACAGTCTCTAAACTCAACTGTATATAATTTAACTGGTCTGACAAGTAATGTATCATCATCTACTGGTACTATACAGGTACAGACAACTGATCCCTATCCTGGTTCAGGTAAGATATTACTTGGTAGAGAGATAGTTAGATATACAGGTAAGACTGCTATATCAAATGGTGATGATTATGATGCTTTTACTGGTTGTGATAGAGGTTTAAACTTCCGTTTTGATCAGAAAGTTATCTTAGATAACTTACAAGATGATCCAAATACAGGGTTGACTGCATATAGTTTCCAAGTAACAGATAAGGTTAGAAGAGTAATTGAATCTTCAAATAACCGAGTTGCCATAGTCTATGACTGGGATCCTGCTGAAAGAGCATTATACTTAACCTTTGAGGTTGATGAGTTAGCATTTATTGATGGTGGTAGATCTAATGAGAAGTCTAAGATCGTAGCATTTGTGGCAGGTACTGCTGGTGCGTCAGGCACAGGTGTTGAGCCACACGTATTATTAGAATCTGAGGGAGATGATATTGTAACTTTCACTGATCCTTTAGGTGCTATCCTCAACAGAAAGTTTGAAGATGATGATGAATTAGATGGTGTTGGTGATGGTATTATTGACTTGGTTAACACTGGTACTGAGTTTGAAAACCAAGTTAATCTAGATGGTGGTATATCCTCGTCTAAATATGGTATAGAGGAAACTCTTGGTGGGCAGAATACCACGCTATTCCAAGCTGGTAATCAGATATATGATGGTAATGCAACTCCTTTAGTTGCTACTATACAATCTGCTGGTGCATTGGGTGACGGAGATACCCACACATCTACTGCTACTATAATATTCGAGTATATCAATGGTACCTTTACTGCCACTGAGAATATACAGGGTGGCACATCTAGTATGACTGGGACTAATACATCTCTTGTAGCAGGTCCATTGATAGGCACCAATGAAAATCTCCACACATTAGAAATTAAAGATTTGACTTCACCTAATGGTACCACTTATCTGTGGACTGATGGGGAGACAATAACGGGACAGACTTCAGGTGCAACGGCCAAGATATTCTCTATTGAATATTCAACAGCCGTCAGAAATGAGGATGAATAACCCACATAAATAAAATTAAGGCAATCATTGTACAATGGCGTTACTTACCGACCAATTTAGAATCTTTACTGCCGAAAGGTTTAGGAAAGCACTTGAAGGACCAGATCCTACGCAGTCTGACCTGTTGGCAGGTAGTGCTAGGGATCGTCTTTATGTGTTCATAGGCAGACCACAACCGTGGGATAACGAGAATGCACCTCCAGACCCAGTAGACTCATTCCAAGAAT
>Ga0163180_10000449_pt1 | contig 23922 bp, 25 predicted proteins | sample AtlANTMetagenome_2_FD_109647 | JGI IMG/M metagenome (GOLD analysis project Ga0163180, IMG submission 109647) | Marine eukaryotic phytoplankton communities from the Atlantic Ocean - Atlantic ANT 4 Metagenome | ecosystem: Environmental > Aquatic > Marine > Oceanic | place: North Atlantic Ocean...
CCTGACTTTTGACGAGACGTCCATCACCGAACAATTCGATTGGGTTGTCCTCACCTGCCCCGGACCCCAAGCCGCAAATCTCCTCCCTCCAGACACAGCGATACGCCGTTCGGCACTCGCCCTATCTTATGAGCCTTGCTGGGCACTCATGGCCTCCTTTGGCCAGCCCCTGGCCGCACCCTTGGATGGCCTGCACATCGCGCACCCGACGCTCGCTTGGGCCGCCAGGGACAGCGCCAAACCTTGTCGAGACGCAGGCGAACGATGGGTCGTTCACGCCCAGTCAGCGTGGAGCCAAGCCCACGTCAATGCATCGCCAGAAGAGGTCACTAGTAAAATGATATCCGCACTTGGGGACGTTCTAAATGAAACCGTTAATCCTCAATACACGTCAGCTCATCGTTGGCTCTATGCACGTCCAAGCCCGCCTCCCCCTGGCCTGGTCAACCTCGATGTGGGTCAACGGCTTGCTATCTGCGGGGATGGTCTCCATGGACCCCGGGTCGAAAACGCTTGGCTCAGTGGGCAACAGATGGCAGATTCCATCCTAAAGCACCTGAACTGACCCTTGCCTGCGTAGCAAATTCAAGCGCCCAAAAGCAAACAAGCCCCCCACAGAAAACTGTGAGGGGCTCTCCAGACCGATTGATTTCTTAGACCAATCGACGACGACGAATCAGTCCCAACAAGCTTACGAGCAGCAGTCCCACTCCCTGAGTCCCGGAGGACGCAGCGACTGAACAACTGGCACTTGAAGCGCTGGCACCACCGGGGTCGGTTGATACCGGGTCCGAAACATCCTCTTCACAGACGACATCTGTATCTAAGCAAGTGCTTCCGACACCCTGGAAGTCGCCATCCATGTCTTCGCACTCTTCTTCCGTCGAGTCCAAGCACTCATCTTTGACACAGCAAGCCCCATATTCAGGCTCTTCCACAACCATGCACTCTTCGTACACATCGACGCAGATCGAGCCCCATCCAAACCAGTTCCCATCGGACGTCTTGCAATTGTTCTTCGTCGTCTCCACACATTCTGGACCATCGGGACGGTCGATGCAGCAAGCCCCCGTTTCAGGGTCGGGGTCGGGGTCGGAAACCGTTTCACATTCGCCCAGAACATCGATGCACGAGGTGCCGGGGCCAAACCAGTCTCCCATATGGTCGTCACATTCCTGCTCCTCGACCTCCATGCACACGTAGCCGTCATCTTTCTCGACACAGCACGCCCCAGGGTCAGGCTCTTCTTCACAGGTCCAGTCCGTCGACTCGCAGAGCAAGTCGTTGTAGATGCCTCCAATATCCTCACAGTCGTCCGGCGTCAGGTTGAGACACGTGTCTTCGACGCAGCAACCCCCAATAGGGAATTCAAGCCGAAACACAAGGTATTCATCGTGGTTGTAGCCATCGGAAAAGGTATCCCAAATCACGCCTGGCTTGTGGTACCAGGCCCACTGTAAAGTGGAGGCCATCGCCGGAACATATACCGAACCTGGCGTACCCCAAACGGAGTCATTCAGCCCACCCAAGGTGGCATTCACCCAGCCGCCACTGGGAACTGAACCCGCATTTGCGAGGATGACCTGGTCAGTGAGTTCCGCCATCGTTGGCGCAGGACTACCTAAATCCAAATCAATACCGGTGGCCATCACCTCCCATTGGCTGTTCGACGTCGTCAGGATGGTCCCATCGATGTTGAACTCCGCCAAGAGGCCTTGAGCCGTGGCATCGTCACTCCATGCAGCGATGTAAATGATGTCCCCATCATTGATGGAAAAATTATAGGTCTCGGGTGTCGCGATATCACCCGCCAACTGATTCTCAGCGGTTCCATGAAAATCATAGATGGTTGTGTCATTGCCTGAATAGATCGCGTAGGCGTTGTCAGCAGTCACTTGCACGTCGACATTGACGGGGCTTGCATGGGCGATACCCGCAGAGCCCAGCATTACTGCGGGTAAAAGATTCTTAAGATTCATTCTCATTTTCGTCTCCGAGAGCCGAGGATTGGGTTTCGGCTTCGCAACGAATGAAGGGTGGCCTCGAATCAAAGTTTCAACACAGAACCCAAAATAGACAAATAAACACGTCTCCTGTTCGGAGGCGTCTCATTGGGCGCCCCACAGCAGATGTGATTCACTTCGTTTCTGCAGCACTCTCAGCAGCCGACCACCCCGCCGGCAGCTCACCTTTGTTTTGAGCTTCCTTAATCGTCGCCCACTGACCTTCGTCCTCAAACACCCAATCCCGGGTCGACAGATCGGCCATCGTGAGCGTGAAGAAGACCATCATAAAAAACAAGCTGGTGCTCAATATCAGACGATTGATGGCCGCCCCTCCTTTCACATGCATGAACCAGGCAATGACCAAACTGGCTTTCATCGAGGCCACAACCACGGCCCAAAACACGGCTTCTCTCATTATCAAACCCAACTCACTCACACCGACGGTGACCACGGTCAGCACAAGGAGCGCGCAATACACACCCACATAGGTCTTCAAAGCAGCCGGCCCGTGAGGCTCTTCGACATCGGATTGAACAGCAGGAGCTTCTTTCGGAGCCGACATCACTGTGCCACTGACCTCTCCTCGGAACTGCGCGTACGCCTTTTCGGCAAACACAGTTGTAAAGACCGCCACCAGCACATTCCCCACGAGAGGAAGCAAAATCACGAAAGCCAAGCCAACCGAAAGAAGACCGAAACACACCAAAATGTTGAGAACAATATCCACATCAACCCCCTACCGAACCAGGTACAGCATCGGGAAAAGAAATATCCAGACCAAATCAACAAGATGCCAATACAAACCTATATTTTCAGCCAATGAATTGTTCTCATTGGTGACCCAACCGGCTTTGATTCGTCGCGCCAACCACGCCAGTAAGCCCAGACCAATGATGACATGCAAAGCGTGGAGCCCGGTCAGCGCAAAGTAGATACCAAAGAACAGCCCGGCCATCCCCTCCACCTCGGCGCCACCGTAGTGGGACCCCGGTAGGATTCCGGCCGTAAACTTATGACTGTACTCAACAGCCTTTACTCCCAGAAAGACAACACCGAGCCCCACAGTGGCCCAGATGTATCGAATAGAGGCCGACGCCCGCTTTAACTCCAGCTCCCGGATTGCCAGGACCATGGTCAAGGAGCTGGTCAATAAGACGACAGTGTTGAGCGTGCCCAAACCCTTATCGAGAGCATCCGCTCCGGAAAGCCAAGTCTCCGGATACATCCACCGGTAAGCAATGTACGCCATAAACAAGCCCGAGAAAAATAGAATCTCCTGGCCGATAAAGAGCCACATTCCCAAATTGGCCGCCGACCGCTGTTGTTCTGCCGACGCGTAGAAGGAAGCCACCCAAGACGGGCGTTTTTCGGTCTCTGCAACGTTGCTCATGTATACACCACCAAGTCATGCTTCGATGGCGGTAACGGATCGACCGGATAGTCGTATGGCCCCCCCGAAACCGTCGGCTGGTCATGAAAATTGTGCTCAATCGGCGGAGATGCTGTTCGCCATTCGAGAGACAACCCATTCCAAGGGTTCCGAATCGCTACCGGCCCCCAAATCGCACCCCAAACCAAGTAGCCCAAGGTGATGAACAAGGACAAACCCAACAAGACTGCCCCCACCGTGGCGATCTGATTCAAGCTCTCAAACGTCGCAATGTACTCATAGTAGCGACGCGGCATTCCTCGACTTCCGACTAAAAACATAGGGAAGAAGGTCAGATTGAACGAAATAAAGACAAAAATCGATGTAATACTCGCCAGTCGCCTCGGATACATCCGACCGAAAATTTTCGGCCACCAATGGTGCAGACCACCAATGTAGGCAATGATTGCTCCCCCCATCATCACGTAGTGGAAATGGGCCACCACGAAATAGGTGTCATGCAGATGGACGTCTAAAGAGATTGCCCCGAGCACCACACCCGTGAGCCCACCAATCATAAACAGCGCCAAAAACGTGAATACGTACATCATGGGGGGCGTGATTTGAATGTGACCCTTGTACAGAGTCGCCACCCAACTGAACACCTTGATGGCTGTGGGAATCGCCACAAAGAACGTCAAAAAACTGAACAACACGCTGGCATAGATCGACTGCCCACTCGTGAACATGTGGTGACCCCAGACCAGTGAACCCACGAACGCAATCGACAGGCTGGACAGGGCGATACCCTTGTACCCAAAAATCGGCCGTTGAGCGTGTACTGCAACCAGCTCACTGATAATCCCAAAAGCGGGCAGAATCATAATGTAGACCGCCGGATGCGAGTAGAACCAGAAGAAATGCTGGAACAAAATCGGGTCTCCCCCCAAAGCCGGGTCAAAGATTCCTATGCCAATGCTCCGTTCGAGGACCAAAAGAAGAACAGTGATGGCCAACACAGGAGTCGCAAGCAACTGCACTGCACTGGTTGCATACAACGCCCAAAGCAGCAGCGGCATCCGAAACCAGGACATTCCAGGCGCCCGCATTTTGTGAATGGTCACAATAAAGTTCAGACCCGTCAAAATCGAAGAAAAGCCTAAAACGAAGACCCCTGTCAGCGCCCATGCCACCGGCCCCACAGTGGACGTACTGTAGGGTGTGTAGAAGGTCCATCCCGTATCAAAGGACCCCAACACCATCGCCAGTAGCAGCATCAAGGCACCGGCCATGTAAACGTGAAAACTCGCTAGATTGAGCTTCGGAAACGCAACATCGCGGGCGCCCAACATCAGAGGAAGGACAAAGTTCCCAATGACTGCCGGCGCCGCCGGAATGATAACCAAGAAGACCATAATCGAGCCGTGTAAGGTAAACATCCGGTTGTAGGAATCCGCATCGACCAGATCGCCGCCCGCGGTAAACAACTCCATCCGCAGCACACCCGCCAAAATTCCACCGACCATCATAAAGAAGGTGGTGGCCACCAAATACATCACCCCAATCCGTTTGTGGTCGACGGTGAACAGCCAACTTTTCAGGCCGCGGGTAGCGCCCAAGTAGCTGGGCTCCTTCTCACTTGAAATGCCTTGACTCATAATGCTGCTCCATTCTCGATGCCCAACCCCTTGAGGTAAACGATGAGGGCGGTCAGTTCGTCTTCAGACAGCTGCCCGACATAGGCAGGCATGATGGGCCCATACCCGGCGACCACTTTGGCCATGGGATTTTCGATGGACTCTCGTAGATAGTTTTCGTCAACCATCACCGACTCTCCACCCACCAACTCCTCCTGACGCCCGTACAGCGCGTGCAGGGACGGCCCAATGCCGCCGGAAGACGGTGTCACGCTGTGGCAGCCCGCGCACCCGCTGCTGGCAAAAATCGACGCGCCATCGGGCGGCTGATCAGCGACGGCTTTAGAGGACTCAATAAAGGCACTGAAGTCGTCCTGGGAGACCACAGACACCTTGGTGATCATCCCCGAATGCTTGGTTCCACAATACTCCGCGCAGAACAGATCATACTCCCCCACCTCAGTCGCCTGAAAAGTTGCGGTCGTATACCGATTGGGGAGCACATCTTTTTTCACCCGAAAAGCTGGGATGAAAATGCTGTGAATGACGTCAGCAGAAGACCCCACGAGTCGGACCGGCACGTCGACGGGAACCACGAGCCCCATCGGTAGGCCATCCGCCTCATTCTTCGCATCCATTTCAGGAGTGGCCTGAATTCGAACACCCGCCTCGGGATAATCGAAGGTCCAAAACCACTTCTGACCCGTCACACGAATTTCCATCGCATCAGCGGGTGGCACGGACATCCGCGTGTAGTCCCGAGTGCCCCAAACGAAGACCACGCCGAGAATCACCGTCGGCACCACCGTCCAGAGCACTTCCAACCCCAAATGATGCGTCGGAGCCGCACCCCGGATGAACGCCGCTGAGGCACGATATTTAATGGCAAACCAGACCATCGCACCCAAGACGACCACCAGAGAAATCACCGTGACCCAAAGGATAAACATGAACAGTTCATCCGACCCTTGAGCCAGCCTATTGACCGATTCGGGTAGCCAAAAACTACGTTCAAACATGACTCACCTCCACCTGCGTCTTTCGCGGTACCAGAGCATTCCAAAGAAGACGACCAAGCCGCCCATTATGGCGAAGCCACCCGCCTGCATCACTCCTCGGGCTACGTAGGAATTTGCTGAAATGTCGTACTGCAAGCAGGCGAGGGCGACTTGATCAATCACCGACCCAATCTGTCCGTTACCGGCCTCGACCAGCGCAAACTTTAGATTGCGAGGTGAGGGTTCAATCCCCGAAAAATACTGCGATACCCTCCCCCTTTGAGTCACGACATAGACCACCGCGGGGTGAGCATACTGGTCCAAATCGGCCGCATAGTGGTAGTTGAATCCTGCAGCCGACGTCAGACCCTCAATGCTTAGCTGAGGCGCCGTCAAAACTGTCCACGCCCCTCCAATCTGATCGGACAAACGAGCCGACGCCTGCCTCGCCATCGCCGGCGTTTCTGTGGGGTCAAGACTGATGGTCAACATGTTGAAGTCATCGCCTGCCGTCAACGGCAGTTCATTGAGGGAGCGAACGAGACCGTCCTGTTGCAGCCCACACAGCATCGGGCAGCCCATATAGTTGAAGGTCAGCAGCGTAGGCGCTTGCCCCTTCACCCAGTGGCTCAATGCACGCTCTTCTCCTCGCCCATCATACACCATCGAATCCAATGGCAGATAGGCCCCCCGGCTATCCAGCGCCCCCACTTTTTCATACACCGCTGGCACCGGAACGGCCGCGGAAGCGGAGAAAGAAAAGAAGCACCCAATCAGGACAAAAAGATAACGACCCATGATTCACCTCTCAGAAAAAACGTCGACCTCCGAAACGCGACTCAGCTCCCTGTCCAACCACCAATTCACCCCAATCAAAGACGCCACTACAAACAGAGTGATGCCCACAATGAAGCGATGAACGTTGGACAGACCTGCTTGGTCTGGCTCGAAGGATAGAGACCCGTGACGACCTGTGTTGGAACTCATGACCAACCCTCCTTGTCCTACAAATTCGCCAGGCACCTCGCCTGTGACAATGCAGCATTCGGTTGCGCAACAATTCGCTGCACCCTGAACAGTGGCGGCTGCCTTCCGAGTCGTGCATGGTAAGGAAGGCGAAGAGGACTCGTGGACTCCCCTCATCAAACCCCCACCATTGTCTCCCCCATTGAAGGGAACGTCGGAACCGAGCCCTCTATGGGTGCGACCCTCTCTGGTCCGATCGGACCCGACAGACGCGCGGTAAGAGCCTTGTGGCTTATTCGGCTGCGCTGGGTTGCCATCGCGGGACAAGTCGCGGTCATACCACCAGCCCTGACGACTGGCTGGCTCGAAGCAGACCACCTCTCCATCTACTTGACCCTGGTTGCCGCTTTGGCCGGATTCAACCTTGTTCTTTACTTTCTCCACCGGAAAGCGGAGGACTATTCCACGCGGGGACTGGCCGGACAAATGAGCGTGGACCTCTTTGTTTTGGGCAGTCTTCTGGTCATGACCGGAGGAGTCTACAACCCGATGGCACCGATCACCCTGATCCACGCCAGCTTGTGTCCTCTGATTTTTCGAGGCGCTTGGAGCTATACCGTTGGGACTCTGCTGCTGCTGCTCATCGGCATCATTTCTTGGCTTCCGCACCACCCCTCGGCGCTCGGCACACCGGTCACTGACCCGTCGGTACAAGGGATGGCCCACATTATCGTCACCCTCCTCATTTGGGGACTGACCACTTGGTTGACGGCTTCGCTGCGGCAGGGCCAAAGCGTCATCGAATCCCTTCGAGTCACCCAAGCGAGGCAAGATCGGCTTCGAGCCACGGGTCTTCTGGCAGCGGGATTTTGCCATGAGCTCGCGACGCCACTGAATATTATAGGCCTCCGTCTCGGACGTCTCGAATCCCACGTTCCCGCCACCAATGCCGACCTTACCGCCATCCGTGAGAGTCTCGGGCACTGCGAAGCGGTCTTGCAGTCCATGATTGACCATCGGCTGGACTCCGACAGACTTCGGTTCGAGCGTCTCCGCCCCGATCTGCTCGCCCAGGAGGTGGCCGACCAATGGGCCATCCATCAACGCCCAGTCGTGGTCGAATCCGACACGACGGTCGGCGAATGGTTTTTGCCGAGGCTGCTCCTCGCGCAAACCCTTGCCGATCTCCTCGACAACGCCCATCAAGCCATGGTCGCCGTGCTCTCGGATGAACCCATCATTTTGAGAACCACTCGAGACGGTGACCGATTGCGCATCTCGGTTCTTGATTGTGGCCCGGGAATTCCAGCGGCCATCCGACCCCATATTGGTCAACCATTCGTGACCACCAAACGCGGGGGAAGCGGCTTGGGCCTGTACAACGCCAATAACTTCTGTGTCGCCCTGGGCGGCGCCCTGGGCGTATCCGACCGGGAGTCCGGAGGTGCATGCGTTACACTCCACCTGACCAACGGCGCCAGCGAGATCACGACCACATGACACACAATCCGCTCCCTTCGGTCCTTCTGGTGGATGACGTTGATTCATTTCGAGACACTCTTCGACTGGAGCTTGAAGACAGGGGTTACCGTGTTGAAGAAGCGCGCAATTCCGAGACCGCCCTGCAGCATCTTCATCGAGGGTCCTTCATGTTCGTCGTTTTGGACCTGCGGCTGTGCGGAGAGGACGGCCACGTCCTGATTCCACAGATCAAAAGACTGCGACCCGCGTGCAGAATCGTGATCTTGACCGGATATGGATCTGTCGCTTCTGCCGTTCAAGCCATGCGCCTGGGCGCGTCGAACTACCTCACTAAGCCTGTCAACATTGACCGACTTGAGCACGCCCTGTGGTCCGATGACCCCGACCCTAAGGAAGTCGCGGTGCCGGACCAACGCGAAAGTCTCGCGCGTCACGAACGCGAGTACCTTGAATACGTTCTGCGGCAGTGCGACGGCAACATCACGCAGGCTGCGAAGTGGCTGGGAATTCATCGCCAGAGCCTCCAAAGGAAGTTGAGGAAGTTCCCTCCTCAGACATGACAGGCTGATCCGAAAAGAATGCTTTGGCGGTCCGGAGAAAGCGCTCTCGAGCCTGGCGATGATCCACCACGGGCTCGGGGTAGGTTTCACCCAGATGCACTCCGGCCCACTCCAGCGCTCGTTGGGGAGCCTCCCATGGACTGTGAATGTATTTAGCGTCGACGCCACTGAGTTCGGGAACCCAACGCCTCACGTAATCGCCATTCGGATCAAACTTTTTGCCCTGGGTCACCGGATTAAAAATTCTGAACCACGGCTGAGCATCGGCACCGCATCCGGCCGCCCATTGCCATCCCATACTATTTTGGGCCCAATCTCCATCGGTGAGCCACCGCAAGTAATGAGACTCGCCGAGCCGGTAGTCAAGCAACAAGTGTTTAGTCAGAAAACTGGCCGCCACCATCCGCGCCCGGTTGTGAACAAAACCCGTCGCCAACAACTGACGCGAGGCTGCATCTACGACGGGATACCCAGTCAATCCAGCCTTCCAAAGCCCCAAGAGATCGCGATCACGCTTCCAAGGGAAATCTTTCCACTTCCTTTTGAATGGCATCCCGAGAATATCAGGATGGTCCCACATCGTGCTGTAGTTAAACTCCCTCCAAATCAACTCATTCGTAAAACACGTCTTCTCCGCCTCCGAAAGGCTGGATTCCATTACTGCGGCCCAGACCTGCCGCACGGACAAGACTCCAAACTTTAGATCAGCGGAAATTCGACTCGTGCCCGAAAAGTCCAGCCTGTTCCTTAGATCGCTGTACGAATGAGCAGACTGCTCCAAAAACAACGCCAATCTGCCTTTCGCCTCTTGTTCTCCCCCTTTCACGAGACCCGAGTTCCGCACCAAACCCAAGCTGCCTAAGGTTGGACATGGCACGCTCTTAAACCCATCCGGCAGGGCCACTCGACTCAACTCAGCCGGCTCTACCCCCCTACTTTTCAGCTCAAACTGAGAACGGAAGCGTCTCGCAAACGGACTAAAAACCGTGTACGGGGTATCCGCTTGGCTTCGAATCGACCCCGGAGGAAGGAGTGTCTCGCCTTCCAACAAAACCAGAGGCACCTCCAACGCCCTTGCCAGCTGGCCATCTCGCTTCCTTCCGAACGGTTCCGCCCATCGCATCGCGACGACCTGATCGACCGATGCGGCCTTCGCCAGTTTTGGAATGACATCTGCGCTCCGACCCGCGACAAACCACAGCTTGCCACCCAGGTCGGCAATCCTTTGCTCCAGAGCCAGAAGCGATTCCACCAAATACTGCATGCGATGCGGTCGTGTCTGGGCCCGATCGGGCGTGAAATAGGCCGGGTCTAAAACGAAGACCATTAGGGCTTGGTTCGTCGCATGCTCAAAAGCGGGATGGTCCGAAACACGCAAATCCTTACCGCGGAACCAGATGAGCGTCTTCACGATGCCCCTCCCAAGGATCCGTCCAAAGCGTCCCGTCTGAAATCAAAAATCTTTTTCAAAGTCCGCCTTACAAATAAGAAGTGGGCAAGTGTGCCCAAAAAACCAAAGGGCAACTTGTAAATCACGATATCCCTCATCAAAGTCCCTTCCGGCACCTCTTCAAATGTGTGCGTGTGCCGCCACAAGGCGTACGGGCCTTTGATTTGAGAATCGATGAAGACGGTGTCCGGCTCGAAGCGATCAATACGCGTCCGCCAGTACATTGGAAGCCCAAAGAGCTTGATTCGATACTCAATGACTGAGTTCTTCTGCATATCGATCGGGCCCTTCGTCAGAATTTCGAAGTTCAGAAATCCTGGAGTCAACTTTTCAAGATTGAAGGCGTCCGAGAAAAATCCGAACACCGACTTCCGATCCGTTGCAATCAACTGACTCTGCTCCAATCGGTACACTTTCGACCCGCCAAACATGTTCAAAACCTCTTCGTTTGATTCAGTATTACCCTGGATTGAACGTTTTGTGTAATTATTTTCTTCTTTTTTGATTGACTTTTGCTGAAAAACGTAGCAAAACGTTCATAGGAGGTCACAATGAACGATCGCGAAACTACCGACCCGCTCCTGAGCTCTACTCAAGCCGCCCGACTGCTTGGCGTCCATGCAGCAAGCATTAAACGTTGGTCTGACCAGGGAAAGTTAAAATGCATCCGAACTCCAGGAGGCCACCGGCGATTTTTCAAATCCGAGCTACAAGCCCTGTCGGGACAATCCAAAACGGTCGATTTTTGTCAAAATCTACTCAAGGCTTTGATTTCTGGAAACCAACTAAACTCTGAGGCCATCCTGCTTGACCACTGGGGCCAAATGGGACGGTGGGAAGTCGTTGGAGACGACGTGGGCATCATGCTGGAAGAAATCGGAACGGCCTGGCTCGCCGGGCGCCTCAAAATTTCCGAGGAACACATCGCCAGTGAAACCCTCATGCGCAGTTTGAGTCGTATCAAAACCATGATTCCCAATCGACCCACTGCACCCCTGTGTGCCCTGGCGACTGTCCCCGGTGACGAACATACTTTGGCTCTCTCCATCTGCGAACTCGTTCTCGCCGAACACGACTGGCAGCCTCTGTGGCTGGGACGATTTTCTCCGATAGAAGTTTTGATCGAAATCGTAAAACGGCCCGAAGTCAACATGCTGGCCCTCTCTGCTTCCGCTTTCTCTTGCACGCCTGCCAGCCTGGGAGCGCTGTTGCGTGAAATAGGCCCCATCGCTCTCGCGGCGGATACGGAAATCATACTGGGAGGGTCGGGCGCCTGGCCCAAGGACGTCTACGCGACCCATCGCGTGAAAAGCTACACCGAGTTCGGAAAACTGCTCCGACAACTTCCTGCCAACGGAGAGTAAGCATGACCTCGTTACTTCTGCTGAACTTAACGGCCACCTGGATTATGGTGGGCATCATTTGGATGGTGCAGCACGTTCACTATCCGCTGATGGCCCACACGGGCCCCGTGCACAGCGCGCCATATCAGAGACTCCACGTTCGAAAAATGGCCACCCTGGTCATTCCCATCATGTTGACGGAAGGCGCGGCCGCGGTCGCTATCTGTCTAAGCAGCCCCACACCCGCTGCATGGCTTTCGCTGCTCCTACTCAGCCTCATTTGGCTCATTACTGGACTGATGAGTGTTCCTGCGCACGACAAACTCGTCAACCACTTTTCCCACTCCGCCCACCAGGCTTTAATGCGTTCAAATCTGCTCCGAAGCCTCTTGTGGAGCTTGAGGGGGCTGCTCGCGGTCCACATGGTGCTCCATTGAAACCACCACGCCCTTGGCATCATTTTCTCGTTCAGCCCCTCGCGAAAGCTGCGGACCTGCTGTTCGATCCGAGTATCGTCTTCTCCTTCGATCAGACGGGGTACCTCCGTCATCGCTGTCAGTTCGATGACGATGACCTGGATGTCGACATGAGCCATCGCATCTGTGTCGTCACTGGAGGCAACAGCGGCTTAGGCCTTGCGACCACTCGAGCACTCGCCGAGAGAGGGGCGACAGTATGGATACTCGGTAGGAACACAGTCCGGTCCGAACGTGAAGTGGCTCAACTCAAACGAGAAACCCAAAACCCACACATCCACCAGGCCCACCTCGATTTGACCGAACCGGACTCCATCACTCAATTGAGCCAAACCCTTCCCCTCGATCGCATCGACATTCTAATCAACAACGCAGGCGCCTTACTGTCCGAGAAGAACGTCACCCAAAACGGCATCGATCAATCACTGGCCACCAATCTCACCGGCCACCTTGCGCTTACAGCAGCACTACTGGAACGCCTCCGCCGGGGAGAGAGGGCCCGAATCATTTGGGTTTCATCGGGTGGGATGTACGCCAAAAAACTGAATGTCGACCATCTCTTCTCACCCCCGGCACCCTTTGATGGGGTGGCCGCCTACGCTCAGGCCAAACGGGCAATGACTGTGATTAGCGAGCAACTATCGCGGCAGCTGGCATCCCAAGGTATCGCCGTGCATTGCATGCATCCTGGATGGGCAGCCACTCCTGGCGTCGAACAATCTCTCCCTCGTTTTTGGCAAATCACCCGCCCCATCCTGCGCACCCCAGCAGCCGGGGCGGACACCATCGTGTGGTTGGCCGTGTGCGACAAAGCGGCGGCACAGCCAGGCCTCTTTTGGTTCGACCGCAAGCCGCGTTCTCTTCACTTACTCCCTCGGACCCAGCACACGACAGAAGAGGCAAACCACCTTTGGGCCTCTGTCCACGAATGGGCCCAATTGAACCCAATCATCTGGGACTACTCATGACCAACACCATTCCCTCGATCGATATTCTTGACCGAACCGGCACCCCAAACAAACTGGATAGCCTTTGGGCCAAACGCCGCACCGTCCTTGTTTTTGTCCGTCACTTCGGCTGAATGTTCTGCCGTGAGCAGGTCGCTCACTATACCGACGAAGCGCCCACACTGAATGCACTCGGCTTTGACGTGGCCATCATTGGAAACGGAACGGCTCCGCAACTCGATGCATTTCTGAAAACACATCCCACTCCTCTTCCGTTCTATACCGACCCAAAACGTCATTCATACAGTCATTTTCAGCTCATTCGTGGATTTGGAGGGTGGGCCGGCATCCGCATGGCCTCCCATGGACTGAGAGCCATATTTGGGGGACACAGACAGGGGCTCACCGCGGGTGACCCATTTCAACAGGGCGGCGTTATCGTGGTCGAGCAAGCCGGCGACACTGTACTCGCTCATCGTGATGAGACCGCAGGTGACCTTTTGAACCCTGCTCGCCTCATCGAACTCCTTGAGGGGTAAAAGATGCGCCCTATCGGTCAAAAACATGTCGTGGTCGCCGGCGCGACTGGATTTATCGGCAGCGAATTGGGCCAGAGCTTGGGTGAACACCACCATCTTATCGGCTTGACCCGAAGCTCCCGGCCCGAGATTGCACACTACGACGAGGCACGGAAAGTCGACCTCTTCTCCAGACCCAACACCATCGCCGCCCTCGAGAGCGCAGACGTGGCGGTGTATTTGGTTCACAGCATGATGCCTTCAGCAAGACTGGTTCAAGCATCCTTTGAGGACCTTGACCTGCTCTGCGCAGAAAACTTCGCTTACGCAGCCGCGGCCAACGGCGTCAAGCACATCATCTACGTGGGAGGACTTCAACCGGCGGGCGCCCACAAATCCAGACACCTCCAAAGTAGACGGGAAGTGGAGCGAGCCCTCGCCTCCCATGGCGTGCCCGTGACCACGATACGGGCAGGTCTAGTCATCGGCGGAAAGGGATCATCATTTCAGATTTTACAGCGTTTAGTACATCGCTTGCCTGCCATGGTTTGTCCTTCATGGACCAACACCCTGACAAGCCCTGTGGCCATTGGTGATGTGGTGTGGGCCATCCAACAGGCCATCGGGAAAACTCAGCCCACCACGTCCGTGTATGACGTTGGAACCGCATCTCCCATGACCTACAAGGAACTCATGGCGAAAACGGCGAAAGCCATGGGTTTATCAAGAATATTTATCCCCATCCCTCTCGTCACCCCGGCATTATCGCGACTTTGGGTATCATTAGTTACCGGCGCCCCAAAGCCACTTGTAGGGCCGCTTATTGCTAGCCTCCGATATGAGATGATCGCACGCAGCGGCACTGATTTCCGACTTGCGAATGACCCGAAAACAGAGATTGAATCCATCCTTCCTCAAGCCATTCGTGAAGCGAAAAACACGACTGAAAAACCTCGAGCGTTTAGGGCCCCTGCCGCGACACCTTCTTCGCCGAAGGTATTGTCCATACAGCGGTTGGCGATCGGGCCCGGCCGCGACGCCAAATGGGCCGCCGATCTGTATTTAGAATGGCTCCCCACAGCGATGAAAGGACTCAACCCTATTGCCATAGATCTGGACGGCGACTCGGTTCTTTTTCGTGTGGGCACAAAAGGACCTGTTTTGCTCTCGTTTATCCGCGAGCACCAAACCGACTTTGAGACGTTCCGGGTGACCGGTGGATGGCTGGCAAAGCCCAATCAGAACGGCCGACTTGAGTTTAGAACCGCCCTCGAGTCCAACATCCTTCTGACCGGGGTTTACGATTTCGAACCGAGACTACCCTGGTGGATCTACCGATTTACCCAGGCGCTGTTCCACCTTTGGATCATGCATCGATTTTTGTACTTCTTAAATACAAAACCGGCCTCATCGGGTGACTGACCACCCGTGAACGAAAAACCGCCGGATCTGTGCTCTACTTCGCTGCCACCTCGGGCCTGAACCGGAACGTCGGCATCACCGCGCCCGGGATGGGCCATAGAAACTCTGTACACATCGCAAAGAAGACCTCTCTGACCCTGTCCACATGGGGCATGTCGACATGAAGGGCAGCCCGAACCACCGCCGCAAGTTCATCGTAAGATTCCGATCGAAACGGCTTCCCAAGAAGACTCGACGCCTCAAATTGGTGGCCGGTCAGGGGCGAGGGCGTCAAGACGGACAACTTGGCCTGCGGGTGCCACAACTGAATGTGGAACATCCCGTTCACAACCAGAAGGCGATGTTCGTCGGAGGTCGCCACCGACATCCGAACATCCCATTCGTCCAACCAAAAAACCAGACCCCGACCAGATTCTGAATGCAATGAAGACAGGTCCACCACAAAGGGCTCAAACTGCCCCACCACTTGAAGATCGTTTTCCGAAATACGCATTTTTATCCCCACTCAGGACGTTAATGAAAATGAAAGTCATTTTCATTATTGGATAAATACCTCATTTGTTCAGACATGCAAAGCGATATTCAAGACAAATGAATTTTGAACGATCACACCAACAAATGGCGGCACCAAACACCGGGCTGAACCGGCCACGGATCAACCGTCGGGTGCTTCGACCTCGAGCGCCCCATACAATGCATCTCGACGAAATTGAAATATCTTCTGAAGCGTCCGCCTCACGAAAATGAAATGCGCAATGCGCCCCAAAAAACCAAAAGGAAGCCGGTAGCGAACCACATCCCGCATCAGGGTGCCGCCAGAGACTTCTTCAAATGTATGGGTGTGATGCCACAGCCGATACGGTCCCTTCTCTTGGTTATCGACAAACAATTCGTCAGGCTCAAACCGTTCAATGCACGTCTTCCAGTACATCGGGATTCCAAACAAAGAAATTCGGTACTCGATGATCGTTCCCACCTGAATATCGATGGGCGCCGGCGTCATAATCTGGAACCGAAGAAAGGGCGGCGTCAGAACTTCGAGATTGAACGCATCCGCAAAAAAGGCAAACACAGCCGGACGGCCCAAAGGAATCAATTGAGACTGTTCCAGGGTGTAAGTCTTGGAGCCAAACATCATCAGCAACTACTCCTACTGGAGTCCCTTATCCGACCATGGAGGGCAGTCTCATATTAAAAACCACCGCTATTTGTGGTACGTCTATACGCCTAAAAGGAGTCCCGGATGATCTCATCTCCAAACCTCGGCACCTTACGCGTGATTGTTGGCGGCCTGTTGGCCAGTCAGTTTACCTTTGTTCTGGTCGCCTTTGTTGCCGTTCCAGTACCTGAAGGCGCGTCTATCACAGCAGGTCTCGCTGAAGCGATGGGCGACATAAAGGCCAAGGGTTTCGGAATATCGGCTCTCATGATGACCGCATTCATCCCTTTCATCAGAAAGCTGACCATGGGTAAGATGTGCCTTCCATTCATTAATGAGAACGACAGCATGCCCCTACCCGATGACTTCGACCCCACCGACCAAACTGTCATCAAACAGGCTTTGGAGGCACTCAAAGTGGCTCAAAGTCGGTACCAACAAGGAACCATCGCAGGCATCGCCTCAGCAGAATCCATTTGTATCATCGGCCTCGTCCTCACGTTTCTTCTTCAACACCCCCTATTGGTCCTTCCTTTCTTTGCTTGGTCGCTGATCTGTATCGGGCTCCAATGGCCCAACGAAAATGGAGTCGCCACACTCCTTACACCCCAGGCTCAGGCTGCATTGGGTCACCGCTAAACCGCGCTCACCACTCAGCCCATTAGCCTCGCTCGAACGGAAGCCTAAACAGCATCAATGGTGGCACCCGTGGGGGCACCGTTTGTAAAGAGCGGCAGCCAAACATCTACAACGGCACTTTACTGTGCGACAATGCACGAAGAACCAGGGGTATCTTCGATGACAAAAGGGTTTAGCATTGTGATGCTCATGAGCGTCGCGTGCAGCGAAAAGTTCGATGAAAACACAGGACAAGTCGATCCTCTTTCTACACCCGACAGCACGGAAGAGCCTGCACCCGACGCCGACGCCGATGCCGACGCGGACGCCGACGCAGACGCAGACGCCGATGCCGACGCCGATGCCGATTCAGACGCGGACGCCGATGCCGATGCCGACGCCGACGCCGATGCCGATGCCGACGCCGATGCCGATTCAGACGCGGACGCAGACGCCGATGCCGATTCAGACGCGGACGCAGACGCAGACGCCGATGCCGATTCAGATGCTGACGCGGACGCAGACGCAGACGCAGACGCGGACACCGATGCCGATTCAGATGCGGACACCGATGCCGATGCCGACGCGGACCTCGAAGTGGACAATGATGGAGACGGTTGGAGTGAAGTCGACGGAGACTGCGACGACAAAGATCCCAGCATCCATCCAGAGGCCATCGAGACTCCATACGACGATATCGACTCCGATTGCGATGGGATTGACCCTGACGACGTCGACGGCGATGGGTTTGACGGGCCCGACAGTCCCGATTGTGACGACGAGGCTGACACCATCCACCCGGATGCAGAAGAGATTCCATACGACGGTATTGACGACGACTGCGACGGATCCGACCTGACGGATCTGGACGGCGATGGATACGCCGGTGGCCCCAGCGGAACCGACTGCCGCGACACCGACCCGGACATCCACCCAGGGGCTGACGACATCCCTTACGACGGCGTCGACTCCGACTGTGATGGACTCGACCCAGACGACCTCGACGGCGACGGATATGCCGGCGGCCCCAGCGGAACCGACTGCCGTGACACCGATGCCAGCATTCATCCCGGCGCCGCCGAGATCCCCTACGACGGCATCGATAACGATTGCGTGGGTGGTGACCTCACCGACGTGGACGGCGATCTATACGACAGTCTATTGGTGGGCGGAACCGATTGCGATGACACCGACTCCAGCGTTCATCCTGGCGCCGATGAAACCAGCGGTGACAGCATCGATTCTGACTGCGATGGCCTGGACCCAGATCTCGAAAGCCACACCTATGTGGTGGCAGACATGAGTTCCTATTTCTACGAAGACGACACCTATCGCGGAAATATCTACTCCATGAACCGCGACGCCATGCTGGAAGAGTTCGAGATGTACTTGGCCACAGCATTCGACTGTGCCACCGAGTTTTACGTCCATGAACGCACAGCCTGGTGGGACGATTGGACCGTAATTTGGTCGGTGAGTCACTTGATGGACTACGGCGGTGGCTGGTTCTGGTCTACCTACATCGACATCTGGCTCTGGGAAGGCAACGAGTACATTTTAGGCGTGGGTTGGACCGACTGCCCTCACACTTACTACGCTCAGTACGACGAAGATGTTCCCAGCACCGAGGTCTACACTTACGAAGGCACGGCCTGGGACAACAGCTATACCGTGTACGAAGGCCACTATGTGCCCCCAGAAGAAACCGGAACGGGCGCGGCGTACCATCAACGCCTGACATTCGCGTGGTAAGTCAGCCGACCTAAACCACCATCGCCGCCATCCCCGTGGCGATGGCAGCCCCCAAACCCGCTGCCGCGAGCGCGAGTGGCAGCTGGGTGTGCACGTGGTCCATCAAATCGCAACCAGTGAACATGCTGGACAAAATCGTTGTATCTGAGATGGGGGAACACTGGTCACCAAACACAGAGCCGCCGAGTACAGCACCAAAACACAGATGAACGAAAGTCGGATCGGGCGACAGCGCCCAAGCCAGCGGCATCGCCACCGGAAAGACCACCGCATAGGTCCCCCAACTGCTTCCACAAGCAAATGCGATGCCCATGCACAAGACCGTCAAAATGCCAGGCAGCGCGACAGCCGGTACACTTCCACTCATCATGGACACCAAGAAACCGGCGGTGTTCAGTTCTGCCGTCACTTTCGCCAAGGTGACCGCCAAACCCAGAATGATGGCACCAATCGTCATGGCTCGGCACCCAGAGATAAATCCGTCCATCACATCGCCCAGAGAAAGCCCGCGAACCCGAGCCACCATCATCGCCGATAAGGCACACGAGACAAAGGCTTCGTCAATCCAGTTTGCATCCCACAAAACGGTGGGCACGACCCCCACCCCCAAAAGCACGCCGATCGGAACAAAAAAGTCGACCAGACTCGGCGAATATCCCGCTGCTCGTCCACCGCCTTCGGCCGGAGGCATCATGGGTTTGGCATCGGCCGCATCCAATTGTCCCGTCGCTTCTGCACGGTCCTTCGCAGCGCGCATTTTTGCGCCCACCCAGGGGAGCCAACCCATCGCAAAAAGAAAGGTCATCGACACCGCGATGATGCCGTAAAAGTTGTAGGGAACACTGGAAAAGAAGAACCGAACAGCGCTCTCCAAATCCGGGATCAGCGGAATCGTTCCGACCACCAGCGCAGCCACGTAGGCAGGCCAAGCATTGAAGGGCAAAACGGTCGCGACCGGAGAGGCCGTCGAGTCGACGATATAGGCCAACTCTTCATGCGCCACGCCGTGCTTATCGGTCACCGGCTTCACCGTGGTCCCAGCCAGCACCGTGCTCACGGTCCCACCTTGGTGAAAAATAATCCCTACCAACCAGCCAAATAAGCGTGCAGACCGAGGGCCTTTTGCCATCCGACCCCCGACCACTTCAGCGAAATACTGGGCACCTCCCGTCTTCTCCCAAATGCCGATCAGCCCGCCTAAAGACCAGAGATAGATGACCAGAATCTTGGCGTAGGAACCCGAACCGAGTGCCGGCAGCAAAAATCGCCGAACAAAGTTGGCATCCTCCGCATCTCCAGTCTGGGAATACAGGACGATACCTCCGGTCACCACCGCAGCAAATAAGGCAGGGACGACACGGCGAGTTGCGAAGGCCAAAGAAATAGCCACCGCAGCGGGCAATATGGAAGTCCAGGTCGGGTCCATGGGCACTCTCCTATTCCGGCATCAAACCCCAGCAGATTGAATCCAAGAGAACTGAGCCGCCGGTACCACCCTATCGAGTGCGGTAGACTTGAGCATCGGAGAGTTCATCCCCATGCACGCGAACCCGGGTCCGCACCCGAGCGACTTATCGACAAAAACGCTCGACGGGGGAGACTATCGCCCTTTTACATACCGTATCCAAGGCATGTAAGAAGATGACACTGTCCGTGCTGATCCCCGCCTACCAAGAACGCAAGACTATCGCCGACATCATCGAACGGGTTCTTCGTCAGCCCCGCGTTTCACAAGTCATCATTGTCGATGATGGTTCGACGGATGGGACCCGCGAATTTCTTGAGTCCATCGATGGAAAGGACCCGCGCATCCAGATTTGTTTCCACGCTCATAATCGCGGTAAAGGTGCAGCCATCCGAACCGCACTCCCCTTCGCCCACTCCGACATCTGCATTATCCAGGATGCGGATCTCGAATATAGCCCTATGGACTTCGAGTCGGTCATCGCCCCCATCGTCAACGGGACGACCAAGGTCGTCTACGGTTCCCGGGTGCTTCACGGCGAAAACGAGTACCCCATCGATCGTTTTCGCGTCGGTTCGTACATCGTCACGAAAGCCGCCAACTGGCTCTACCGGGCCAAACTCACCGACGAACCCACCGGCTACAAGGCCTTCGAGACCCAATTCCTTCAGAGCCTTCCGCTCGAATCAACCGGCTTTGAGATCTGTCCTGAATTGACGGCATGGACTCGAAAGCGGGGTGAAACCATCATCGAAGTACCGATCCGCTATGACCGCCGCACCGTCGCGGAGGGTAAGAAAATTCGCTGGACGGACGGTACCATGGCGCTGTGGACTCTACTCCGACTGCGACTCAAGTAGGCTCACCGCTCCGATTGTCTGCTAAAATCCCTTGGATGAAAGGCCATCTCTTCCTTATCGCTGGTATCGCTGCAACGGCGGCTTGCAGTCACGGCAAGCATGATGCATCGAGCGTTTCCAGCGGCACCGACAGTGATGCAGACGCCGATTCAGACGCCGACGTGGATGCCGATGTGGATGCCGACACCGACGCCGACGCCGACGTGGATGCCGACGCGGACGCCGACGCCGACGCCGATGCAGACGCCGACGCGGACGCCGACGCCGATGTGGACACCGGAGAAGAAGACACGGGCATCACCGAAGCTCCCCTGACATCGCAATTCACATTGGCAGTCGTCGCTGACCCCCACATCATCGGACCTGGCGACCATGAAAACCGATTGAATGCAGCCGTCGACTGGATCAACACCCATGCCGAATCCGAAGACATTCAACTGGTCGTCGTACTGGGCGACATCTGTTGGGGTGACGGCTTCACCATCGCCCACGAAGCCATGGAGCGATTGACCATGCCGTGGGTCCCCGTCATGGGGGACAATGTCATCCAAGACCGCAATGAAGCTCATTTTCACCACACATTCAACGATCAAATCGAGACCCTCAGCGGTGCACTCGAGAACTTCCAAATCCAACCCACACCGGTCTTCAACCCCGAGCGTGACCGCGACAGTTGGTTCCAAAACCTGGTCTTTGATTTCAAAGGCATCCGCTTTCTTGGGGTGGATTGGAACAGTCGAGAGTACGACACACTCTGGGGTGAAACACCCGACCTACACGATTTCGATGGTGGGACATGGCCATGGTTTTTGACTCAGTTGGACGCACTCAGTGACCGCCGTCGGAACAGCGTCATCTTGCTGAGTCACATGCCCCTTTTCGAAGGCATCGGTGGACTCACCGCTATCGAAGCCGACAAAGTCGTGGATGCCCTTTCGCCGCACAGCGACTCCATTTGGGCCAATTTAGCGGGACACCTTCACTGGTCGAGTTCAAACGATTGGATTCGAGCGGGCATCGAGGTGCATGTCACGGACGCCACATGGGACGACCAAAACACCTTTCGTCTCATCAAGGTCGAAGCGAATGATGCGCGATTTGAATACACCCACGAACTGATTGAGATCGACTAAACCCATGCCCATGAAAGCCTGCCCTGATTGAGCTTGAAAAAAAAATCATCCTGTGGGTAGCATTCGGAAACTGGAGGCAACCTGCATGAGACGCATTGCATCAATAATCGGAGCGCTGATGGCGATGAGTGCTCTTGCCTTGTCCGGGTGTGCGACAAAGTACAACCTCTCTTCGCCTCAAATCACAGAGATAAAAGCGCAGGCGGCTTTACCCTTCGGCCCACCCGATCGAATCATTTTGCGCATCGACAACGACAAAGATGACTGGCTTTATGTGAATTGGGACGACGCCAAGATCGTGGGCATTACCGGATTCGCTGTACCGACGACGGTGGTACCCGCAAACGCGCTGGGTAGCATCCCTCCAAAATCCAGCGTGGAATACCACGTATTTCCCGCCCAAGCGTATTTACCGTCGGGGGGACTGTTCGATCGGCGGGATGGATTCAACACCTTACTCGTCTACGACACGGACTACGATCGTATGGTCGAAAACAACGACTCTCCTTCCCTGCATCTCTACGTCCCGGTCTGCCAAGGCGACCGCTCCTCCTGTGCCGACGGGGCCGAGACAGGAGAGGGGTGGTCGATGAGCCGGCTTCACGGACTCGTCCGGAGGATTCAACCATGAAAGTCCATTCCGCTCTGTTTTCGTTCGCATTGAGTGCAGGCCTTTGGGTGGCACCCACCACAGACGCTCACGCTCAGGCCACGTCATCCTTTCCCTACGGCCCAGAATGGTCGGGAAATCAATACATTCCCAAGCGAGAGCTTTGGTTATCTGCAGGTATCGTCGTGGCCCATAGACCTTCCCCTGGAACCGACGTTACCGGCCCCAGAAATCAGATCGTCTACGGGCTCGAAGCCCGCTACCATATCAATCCACGGCTCGCCGTGATGACGGGCGTTCACTTCGGTGGAAACACCGAAAATCTCGAATGGGAGGAAGTCTCGGGTGGCACCACACCGGACACCTCTGATTTAGAGGACTATGGATATTCCGACTATGACAACTACCTGCCCGATGTAGACCAAGTCTATCGTGAGGTCTACTGGCAAGTGGGTGTCGACTTTGGACTGGTTGAATCTAAATATTTTCATCTCCAGGCCGGCCCCCGCATCGGAATTCAATCGGCGAGCGCTGTTTTGGAATCCGACAACGATGCCCTGCTAGAAAGCTTGGACACCAAGAGCATTAATGCGACCGGCCTGTTCACCGGAGCGGCGGTCCGTGTAGGGTTCTTCGCGGTCCCATCGGTCGAGTTCGGGCTGCACCTCCAAGCCGACTATACGCTGGGCGCAGCATTGTCCGGCTTCGGTCGTGAACTGGGCGGGTACGTCGTGAGTCATTTCTAAACGAGAAAACGCCCCCCTAAGGCTGGATCATGTTCCGCACTTGATGCAAAGGCCTAGTTTACCTGTACACTGGTAGACGGGAGGTTGTATGCAGCGAGTGATATGGGCCTTGGTGGGTGTGCTTTCTGTATACGGGTGTGGCGGCGAGAAAGGGGAAAACACCGAGTGCGGTGAAGGCACACGCCTTGAGGATGGCGTTTGCGTAGCGGACACAGACTCCGACGCCGATGCCGACGCCGATGCCGACGCAGACGCCGATGCCGACGCAGACACCGATGCCGACGCAGACACCGATGCCGACGCAGACACCGACGCCGATGCAGACGCCGATGCCGACGCAGACGCCGACGCCGACGCCGACGCAGACGCAGACGCCGACGCCGACGCCGACGCCGACGCCGACGC
>Ga0163180_10000450_pt1 | contig 23853 bp, 19 predicted proteins | sample AtlANTMetagenome_2_FD_109647 | JGI IMG/M metagenome (GOLD analysis project Ga0163180, IMG submission 109647) | Marine eukaryotic phytoplankton communities from the Atlantic Ocean - Atlantic ANT 4 Metagenome | ecosystem: Environmental > Aquatic > Marine > Oceanic | place: North Atlantic Ocean...
ATAGCTGATAGCTGATAGCTGATAGCTGATAGCTGATAGCTGATAGCTGATAGCTGATAGCTGATAGCTGATAGCTGATAGCTGATAGCTGATAGCTGATAGCTGATAGCTGATAGCTGATAGTTAAACTTATAATTTAATTCACGAAGGAAGTTAAAAAGTGAAAGTATTAACAGTATTTGGCACCCGCCCAGAAGCCATTAAAATGGCACCTCTTGTACACGCCCTAGCTAACGATAGCCGTTTTGACGCTAAAGTATGTGTAACGGCGCAGCATCGTGAAATGTTAGACCAAGTACTTGAGCTTTTTAAGATTACCCCTGAATTCGACTTAAACTTAATGAAAGCAGGGCAAACCCTGCCAGAAGTTACAAGCCGCATTTTGCAAGAGCTAACTCCAGTACTTAAGGAGTTTAAACCTGATGTAGTGCTTGTACATGGCGACACGGCAACAACATTTGCAGCAAGTTTAGCTGCATATTATGAGCAAATAGCAGTTGGCCACGTTGAAGCAGGCTTACGTACTGGTAATATTTATTCGCCATGGCCTGAAGAAGGTAACCGCAAACTAACGGGCGCTTTAACTAAGTTCCACTTTGCACCCACAGATACCTCAAAAGCGAATCTTTTAAAAGAAAACTATGCAGATGATAATATCTTTGTAACCGGTAATACGGTTATTGATGCGTTATTACTGGTTAAGCAACAAATAGAAGATGACGCAGAGCTAAGTAATACATTAGCTGCGCAATTCCCAATGCTTGATGAAAGTAAAAAGCTTATTTTAGTGACAGGCCATCGCCGTGAAAGCTTTGGTGGTGGGTTTGAGCGCATTTGTGAGGCGCTAGCGCAAACAGCCAAAGCTCACCCAGATACACAAATACTCTATCCCGTACATTTAAACCCAAATGTTCAAGAGCCAGTAAAGCGTATATTAAAAGATGTAGACAACGTACATTTAATAGAGCCGCAACAGTACCTACCATTTGTTTATTTAATGAATCGTTCACACATTATTTTAACTGACTCTGGTGGAATTCAAGAGGAAGCACCAAGTTTAGGTAAACCAGTGCTGGTAATGCGTGACACAACAGAGCGCCCAGAAGCGGTAGATGCAGGTACAGTTAAGCTAGTGGGCACAGATGTAGCCAAAATTACGTCTACACTAAACGAGTTATTAGCTGATGATGCTGCATATAAAGCAATGAGCCGTGCCCATAACCCGTATGGTGACGGCCAAGCATGTCAGCGTATTTGCGATGTATTAGCAAAAAAATAAGCAAAAGAATAAGCGTAGGCGCAGGTTTACCCCGCGCAGTACTTTACAAAAAATAATGGCAAGCTTAAAAATACATAAATAAAGCTTGCCATAAAAAGTTTGAAATTAAAATTTGTAGAACCTAGAACCTAGAACCTAGAACCTAGAACCTAGAACCTATTTAAAAAGGATTATCATGTCATTTAATACAATTTCAGTTGTTGGCTTAGGCTATATTGGTTTACCAACAGCTGCAATGTTCGCATCGCGTAAAAAGAACGTAATTGGTGTTGATGTTAATCAGCACGCGGTAGATACCATTAACCGTGGTGAAATACATATAGTAGAGCCAGATCTAGATATGATCGTACATGCCGCTGTGACTGAAGGTTATTTAAAAGCAGTAACTGCACCAGAGCCTGCTGATGCATTTTTAATTGCAGTGCCAACACCCTTCAAGAACAATGATTCTACAATACCAGAGCCAGATTTAAGCTACATCAAAAAAGCCTCTGAGGCGATTGCTCCGGTACTTAAAAAAGGTGACTTAGTTATACTTGAGTCTACCTCACCAGTGGGCGCTACTGAGCAAATGGCGGAGTGGTTAGCCGCAGCACGCCCTGATTTATCATTCCCACAAGCAGTAGGCGAAAGCGCAGATGTAAATGTAGCGCATTGCCCTGAGCGAGTATTACCAGGCCATGTAGTGCGTGAGTTAGTTGAAAATGACCGCGTAATAGGTGGTATGACTGAAAAATGTTCAGCTCGCGCTGTAGAACTTTACAAAACATTTGTACAAGGTGAATGTGTTATCACTAATGCCCGTACCGCAGAAATGGCAAAATTAACTGAAAATTCATGCCGTGATGTACAAATTGCATTCGCTAATGAGCTTTCAATTATTTGCGATAAACTAGACATAGATGTGTGGGAGCTTATTTCCCTAGCTAACCGTCATCCACGTATTAATATTTTGCAACCTGGTCCGGGAGTTGGTGGGCACTGTATCGCAGTAGATCCTTGGTTTATTGTTAGTAAAACACCTGAACAGGCGCAAATAATCCATACTGCTCGTAAAGTTAATGATGCCAAGCCACAGTGGGTAATTAATAAAGTTAAATTAGCAATTGCTGATTTTTTACAAGCTAACCCAACAAAAACAGTAAAAGACGTGACCGTTGCGTGTTATGGATTAGCATTTAAACCGGATATAGATGACTTGCGTGAAAGCCCTGCATTGAATATAACAAAGCAAGTAATTGATTTTCATTTAGGTAATGTTATCGCTGTTGAACCTAATATTGATTTATTACCAAGTTCTTTAAATTCACTTCAATTATCAACACTTGATAATGCTAGAAGTAAAGCTGATATTCATTTATTGCTCGTAGGGCATAGAGAGTTTAAAAAAGATAAATTGCGGAGTGATTATTTAATTGATACATGTGGTATTTGGAAATAATATGTTGACTTTATTAAAACGCCTTTTTCTAAGGCTGCTGGGGAGAAAACCTCCTCGAAGAAAATATTATATCGGAAATGTTAAAAGGCACAATTCACATATAGATACACTTTCGCCTCAATTAATAAAAATAGGAGATAATTTTATATCAGCACCAGGCTCTATGGTTTTATCACATGATGCTAGCACTTTCTATCATACTGGGAAGTATAGACTATCACCTACTACTTTAGGCGATAATGTCTTTTTAGGTGCAAATTCTATTGTTTTACCAGGTGTAACAATAGGTGATAATGTTATTGTTGGGGCTGGTTCTGTGGTGACTAAGAATGTTGAAAATTCAGTAGTCGTTGCAGGTAATCCTGCAAAAGTAATATGTACATTAGAAGAGTACACTAGTAAATTTCTAGCAGGTGACGAAGTGTTCACTCCACCAAGTTCTTTTTCTAATGCTTTTACTTGTAATGGTGTTTCTAGCGATGATATTGCTTATTTTCAGGAGTTATTATTAAGAGATGACAGGTTTAATAAGAACATTTCTTAATCGAGGTGGAGCTGGAGTCGTAATTTCATCATTTATTTATAAAGTTATATTACTACTTTACCCATTAATTTTAGTAAGGGTTGTCTCTATAAAAGAGTATGGTGAATTTGAATTAGCTAGATCATTAGTTTTAGTGTTATCCCCTTTTTTTTGCTTAGGTATGCATGAAGCTTTACTTAAATTTGCTGCTGTGAAAATAAATACAGAAGTAAATTATATTTTAAAGAAAATATTTGTACCAGCTATGTTCTCCTGCTTTATACTCGCAGGATTTGCTTTTCTTTCTACTTTAGTATTGCCATCTAGTTTCTCTGTTCCAGGTAAAATAGCTCCTTTTTCTATTTATATTATAACTTGGGGAGGTTTTTTATTAATTAGTAATTATTTTAGGGCAAAGCATGAAAATGCTTACTTTTCATTATATACATTATTAAGCTCAATTTTTATATTACTACTATTTTTTATTTTTTATAAAGCTGAAATTAATGATTTTGAAGTGTATGCATTAGTTTTTTCACCTGTAGGGGCTACTTTAACACTATTGATGGTATTGCTATATAAAGGATATGATTTTACAGTAAAAAGATCTAGTTTTTCACTAAAGGCTTATGCGGTATATGGAACATATATTGGTGTTGGAGGGATTGTATCTCAGCTAGCCCTTGTTTTGGACGTCATTATGTTAGGGTGGTATCTCTCGGATACGGAATTAGTAGGTTTTTATAAATTAAGTACAATAATCCCCTCTTTATTTATTTTTATTGCAACAATTTATTTTAAATCTGAATTCGGAAGTATAGTGAAGATGGATAGCGCGTGTATTGTTAGATATTATATGCAGTATGTTACCCATTTTATAGTATTGGCATCAGTTTTCTTTGGAATAGCTATATTTTTTTATGAAGATATATATAAAACTCTTTTCAATGCTGAGCTAGATGTTAAGTTTTATTATGTATTCTTAATTTTAGTTTTTACTGCATTGGTTTCTGTTTTAGTGAGAGTACCTTTAGGTAATATTTTGAATGCAAGAGGGTATGCATCATTCAATGTGAAAAATGCAATTTTAGCATTAATATTAAATATACTTATGAATTATTTTTTTATTGCTCAATATGGTGTTGTCGGCGCTGCTATTGGTACTGCTGTGTCAATATTTATCACTGGGGGACTGCAACTTATAAAGTTTAGAGGTATTACAAATGGAAAACGATAGAAAAATATATAGCTTTTTTACTATGGAACATAAAGTTGTTTCTCACACATTAAGTAAGTTAGGGAATGTAGAGATTGTTTTCGACTCTAGTATTTATGCAGCTTTATTATACTTTCCATACAAAATAATATCTTTGATTAAGAATCCATTGAACTCTTTTAACTTTCAATTTCCATCTTATAGGTACCTCCCGTCTATACTTCTTTTATTGTTATTTAATAAAGAATATACAATATCGCTTTGGGGGAGTGACTACTTAAAAGTAAATGGTTTTCGCTACTATATATTGAAGTTTATTTTAAAAAATGCAGAGAAAATTAGTATTGCATCTATAGACACAAAGGAGTTTTTACTTGCTAATTATAAAAAACTTAACAACGTAGTTGTTTGCCCATATATACTCCCTAATTTAGAGATGTTTTACTGCCCAGATAAAGATAAAATTATAGGGAAAAACAAACTAAATATTTTGCTGGGAACAAATGGCTCCTCTAATCAGCAGTTCAATGTTATGTTATCTGCAATAGAAGGTCTTGCTGATGGCTTACTTTCAGAACGAAATGTTACCTTTCATTTTCATTTGTCATACGGTACATGTTTTGATGTTAGAAGATGTGTTGAATTATTTATAGCTAAGAGTAAATTTGAATGTATCCTAGAGGAGAGTTTTTTAGCCGGCGCTGAGCTTGTAAAGTATAGAACAGAGAAAGATATATTAGTTCAAATTCAAAAAACTGATCAGTTATCAGCAGCTATGTTAGAACATTTAGTTTCTGGTACGATTGTAATAACAGGAGCTTGGTTACCATATAAAAGCTTAAGTAATATAGGTGTCTATATGAAAGAGATAGAGAAAGATAATATGGTTAATACGTTAATTGATAAACTTACAGATACAATACTTGATATTGAAAATGAAAAAAAAATATCATCTGCTAATGCAAAGAAAGTGATTGCTGAATATGGCGAAGAGCAAAGCTTAAATCGATGGAAGCTTTTTTTTACTTTAAAAGGGTAAATGATGTTTATACTAATAACTTTGCTTTTTGGTTTTTTTTTTATAGGTTTACTTTTTTTTATTATAAAAGGAAATCGGATTGAAAAAGCTATAAGCTCATCAACGGTTTTCTTTACTTTTTTTATAGTTAGTTACTTTATATTTCCTGCCTATTCGGATTATTATCAATTTTCAAGGTATTCATTATCTTACTTAAGCTTTAGTAAGTATTATACCCTTCTTTATTGTGCACTTTTTTTTTCTATTATGATTGCTTTTTATTTATTAATTAATTCAAAAATAAGTAAAGTAAGTAAGGTCGAGCTCTCTTTTTTACCTTTAAAAAGACTTTACCTTTTTGGGTTGCTTATCTTTCCTTTATGTGGGATGTCCTTAATTCAATTTTTGAAAGTTATAAGCTCTCATGGATTAAGTGCTTTTTTAGCGAATAGAATAGTGCTAACTTCAGGAATGGGGTATGCACAAATATTGCTCTATTTACCATTGTTATGGTCTATTGTAATTGCGATAGAAAAATATATTTTAAGAGTAGGCTTTTTTACATGGAAAGGTGTTTTAAAAGGAGCTCTACTTGTAATTGTTATGTCTTCACCTTTAGCAATTCTTGGTAGCAGATCAAATATTCTATTTGGTTTAATAATATATTTTTTCTCAGTATTGTTGTTTTTATTAAAAAGTGGTCAAGTTTCGATTTTTTCAAACAAAATAAAAAAGTTTTTAGTAGTTGTTATTTCTTTAGTTATTTTAGGTGCCGCGTTGGGTGATGTAAGGCAAAGTCTTATGTCTGAATCAGGTAATTATACTTCGACTGAAAAAATTCCTTTTGAGGATGTTGCTAAGGCATTTTCATCATACGAAAATCTTTATTGGCTATTTTCTAAAGAAGAAGAGGTTGAATTCCAATATGGTAAAACACTCTTATCTATAATTGTAGGTCCTTTTCCGCGAAGCGTATGGCCAGACAAACCTACTGGGGGAGGACCTATTATGAAAAATCTTATCTCACCGGGTTCTTATGACTTGTTGTCAGGAGAAAAAATTAGTTCTTATACAACTGGTATACCTACAGAGTCTTATTTGAATTTTGGTTGGCTTGGTTTGCTAATAGTTCCTCTTATTATGGCTTTAATTGTTTATACTCATCAGTTTTTTATGAGCAGAGCAAGTAACTCACTAGAAATAGTAGTTGCTGCTGCTTTGTTATTAAGGATGCTAGGTTTTGTGAATGCTGAGTTTTACGGTGTTTTTATTCATATCTTTGTCATTTTACTATTTTATTTTTTCTGTAAACTTTTTTTAAGTGTGAGGCATAAGTGAAAAAAATCTATATTGTATCCCCTACATCATCCATTACAGGGAGAACAAGACTATATAAACTTGCTCAAATTCTTACCGAAAACAATTATGAGATATGTCATTACGGATGGAAAAGAGCAGATACTGACATTTTAATAGAAAGTAAAAAATTAAATATTATAGAATCTAGTTATATTTTAAAAGGTGGAGGATATGGAGGAATAAAAAATAAACTATATTATTTATTGTGGATCCCAGCAGTGTTTTTTAGATTGTTGTTTTTAAAAAAATCAACAATTTGGGTTTTAGGTTTAGAAACGGCTTTTCCCGCAGTTCTTGCATCTATGTTTAGAGGGCATGATATTGTATTTGATGATGCAGATCGTATGGTCCAGCTTTTTAATTTTAATCTACCAGTAAGACTGATTTTAGAGCTATTAGAAAGATTTACTAGTAAAAAATCCAAATCACATATAATTCCATCAAAAGAAAGGTATAACTATTTTACTTCTAAAATGCTTGAAGTTAAAAATTTGCCAACTAGAAATAACGTATCAAAAGCGAATGGCCTATCGATAGATATAAGTATTTTAGAACGAATAAATAAGAAAGTCGTTGTATATGCTAATGGGTGGTTAGGTGAAACTAGAGGTGCTAATTTTATAGGGCAATTATTAGATGAAATTGATAAAGATAACCTTGATATTATTCTATTAATTGCTGGTCGTGTTGATAGTGAACAATTGAAGGCTAGACTTAATAATAAAAATATAATTTATTTAGAGGAATTAAAATATGAAGATGCTTTGAAGTATTATCGAGTATCTGACTATATATTAACTCTTTATGATCCAAAGATTGAAATAAATAGATATGCGGAGTCTAATAAATGGGGAGATGCGTTAGCTTTTCATGTTACCCCTGTAATCAATCGAGATGTAATTACAGCGAAATTCCTTAAGGAAATTGCAATATTCGTTGATTATGATAATTGTAATTCGTTTGTTAACTATCTAAAGGCGCATCCACTGAAAAACAAATCATCCCAGGAATTCGAGGATATAATTAAAACCCTAATACCATTTGAAAGTGGTATTTTGAAAGCTTTATTATAAGGTAGGCATAAAAAATGAAACAAATCCTTCAAAATATGGCAACCGGAGGTTCTGCCTTAGTTGAAGCTCCTACGCCTCAAGTAACTAAAAATAGTGTGGTTATTAATACTACTACTACATTAATATCTGCTGGCACTGAGAGAATGCTGGTCGATTTTGGTAAAGCTAATTTAATCGATAAAGCACGCGCTCAACCAGACAAAGTAAAAATGGTGCTTGAAAAAGTGCAAACAGACGGTTTGATGACCACTGTTGATGCAGTTAAATCTAAGCTCGCTCAGCCTTTACCTTTAGGCTACTGCAATGTTGGTATTATTGAAAGTGTAGGTAAAGGAGCTGATGATTTTAAAGTTGGCGATAGAGTGGTATCTAATGGCCCTCATGCTGATGTTGTGCGTGTAGCTAAAAACTTAGTTGCTAAAATACCTGATAACGTTACTGATGAAGAAGCTGCTTTTACCGTTGTTGCAAGTATTGGTTTGCAAGGCATTCGTTTAGCTAACCCAACAATGGGTGAATGTTTTGTGATTACTGGTGTTGGCCTTATTGGGTTATTAACAGTGCAAATGTTGCGGGCGCAAGGTTGCCGAGTATTAGCAATCGATTTTGACCAATCAAAGCTAGATTTAGCTAAACAGTTTGGGGCTGAAATTTGTAACCCAGGCAAGGGAGAAGATCCTGTTGCCGCTGGTATGGCGTTTAGTCGTGGTGTTGGTGTTGATGGCGTTATTATTACCGCATCAACTAAGTCTAATGATCCTGTCACACAAGCGGCTAGAATGAGCCGTAAACGCGGGCGCATTATTTTAGTGGGTGTAATTGGCCTTGAATTAAGCCGTGCTGACTTTTACGAAAAAGAATTAACCTTTCAAGTATCATGCTCTTATGGTCCTGGTCGTTATGATCCAAGTTATGAAGAGCAAGGTAACGATTACCCGCTAGCATTTGTACGTTGGACCGAACAACGTAACTTTGAAGCAATACTCGATATGATGTCTGGCGGTCAAATTAATGTTAAACCATTAATTACCCATAGATTTAAGTTTGAAAACTCAAGTGATGCTTATGATTTATTAACAACTGACAAAAGTGCTTTAGGTATTTTGTTGCAGTTTGAATCTGAAGTAGCAAGCCGTCATGAAAAAGTAATTAAATTAAATACAGCACCTAACTACCAAGCAGATGAGCCTGTAGTTGGTTTTATTGGTGCAGGTAATTATGCATCGCGCATGCTGATCCCTGCATTTAAAGAAGCGGGTGCTCAATTTCATAGTATTTCTACCTCTGGTGGTATCAATGGCGTAATTCATGGTGAAAAAGCGGGTTTTAGTGAAGCAACCACTGATACGCAAAACATGATTGCGAATCCGAGCATTAATACTATCGCTATTGTTACTCGACACAATAGCCATGCGTATTTTGTTCAGCAAGCGCTTAAAGCGGGTAAAAATGTATTTGTAGAAAAGCCATTAGCTATAACTCACGAAGAGCTTGCTGATGTAAAGGCTGCATATGATGCTGCTAGTATAACTGAAAATGCACCTAAATTAATGGTCGGATTTAACCGTCGCTTTTCACCTCAAATTCAAAAAATGAAAGAGTTGCTAGCTCCAATTAAAGAACCTAAATCATTTATTATGACTATGAATGCAGGAAGTATCCCTGCAGTTCATTGGACACAAGATAACAATGTAGGTGGTGGTCGTATTATTGGTGAAGCTTGCCACTTTATAGATTTAATGCGCTATCTAGCTGGTAGTGAGATTGTAAGTGTTCAAGCTCGTAGAATGGGCGATACTGATACTGTGGAAGTTACTGAAGATAAAGCGGCGATTATACTAGGTTTTGCTGATGGCTCCTTTGGGACTATTCATTACTTAGCGAATGGTGCGGCTAGTTTCCCTAAAGAGCGGGTAGAGGTCTTTGCAGCTGGCGGTACATTGCAGTTAGATAACTTTATTAAATTAAAAGGGTTTGGCTGGAAAGGCTTTAAAAAGCTTAATTTATGGAAGCAAGATAAAGGTCAAACGGCTTGCTCTGCTGCTTTTATAAATTCTGTTAAGCAAGGTACGGCAGCACCTATCCCTGCTGATGAATTGTTTGAAGTTGCTAAAATCACGATTGATATTGCTGAGCAGTTGCGTTTACAAAAATGAGCTTAGCTAAAGTCAAAACAGCACTCGGATTAGGTGTATCAAACTTGATCCGAGTATTTGCATATCAGCTAGGGATAAAAACAGGGCTGAATAAAGTAAAAAGTATTACCAGCGAAATTAAGCAAGGGGACTTTTTTACGCCGTATATTGGCTCGACTGTTAATATCAAGTGTAATACCCAATGGTTTAATAAGCATACATACTTTGGCCTTGGAAAGGCTGATTTAGCGTTACCTAATTGGCATCAAAGCTGTTTGAATGGTGAGTTAGCGCCTGCTGATAAGCCTTGGTATTTAATTGGTGATTTTAATAACCAGTTAGGTGATATCAAAGGTGTATGGGAAGCATCACGTTTTGATTGGGTTGTTAGTTTTGCTCAACATGTAGCTACGGGTGATGATAACGCATTAACAAAAATAAACTCATGGTTAATTGATTGGGTAGATAAAAACCCTACCTATAACGGCGTTAATTGGAAGTGTGGGCAAGAGGCATCAATAAGGGTGATGCACTTGGCATTAGCTGCTCTTATACTAAAACAAACTCACAATACCACTCCTGCATTACTAAGCTTTATAAAAGCGCACCTAAAGCGAATATCACCCACAATAATGTATGCTGTTGCGCAAGACAATAACCATGGAACATCAGAAGCAGTAGCACTTTACATTGGTGGCTCATGGCTCGCACAAAATGGCGATGCTGAAGGTATTAAATGGCAAAAGCAAGGATTAAAGTGGCTAGAAAATAGAGCCCAAAAATTAATTGAAGAAGATGGGAGTTTTAGCCAGTACTCTGTAACTTATCATCGTGTGATGTTAGATACATATAGCTTGGCAGAAGTTTGGCGGCAAAAGCATGAACTCCCTCTTTTTACAAAACGCTTATATGCTAAATTAAAAGTTGCCACTAATTGGCTGTTTTATTTTACTAACCCCAAAACAGGCGATGCACCAAATCTTGGTGCTAATGACGGTGCGCGTTTAATCCCTTTAACGGGCACTGACTACAGGGATTTTAGACCAAGTGTTCAACTTGCAAGTGTAGTATTTAATAATAAAGTTGCATATGAATTTTCTGGTGATTTTAACATCCCACTTAACTGGTTAGAGTTAAAAATACCTGAGCAATCAATAGCAGGTAAAGCGCCAAAAGATTTTATCAACGGTGGCTACACTTATCTAGCTTGCACAAATGCAGAGCTTTATTTTAACTACCCTATGTTTAAGTTTAGACCAAGCCAATGTGATGCTTTACATATCGATTTTTGGCTAAATGGCCAAAATATATTTCGCGACGGTGGCACATTTAGCTACAATGCTGGGCAAAAATACATTGATTACTACGGTGGCGTAAAGAGTCATAACACGGTTGAATTTGATTCGCATGAACAAATGCCACGTTTAAGCCGTTTTTTATTGGGTGATTGGTTAAAAACCTCTACTAAAAGTGAGCTTGCTGTAAGCAATGAGTACCAAACGGTTACTGCAGGCTATAAAGACCGCTTTGGTTGCGAGCATACTAGAGCTATAAAATTACACCCTAATTCATTAATAATACAAGATACAATTAATGGTTTTAAAGACAAAGCATTACTGCGGCTTAGGCTTGCTCCTGCTGATTGGCAATTAGTTGGTGATAGTGTTGTTAGTGAGTTATGCACAATCAGCTTTTCAGCTGATATCAACATAAAACGTATTGAATTAACCACGGGCTATGAATCTCGCTATTATTATCAAGAATCTGAAATTCCAGTACTCGAAATCGAAGTTAATAAACCTGGAATACTTACCACGGAAGTAAAGTTTTAATTATGAATGTTTTATATTTTCACCAGCACTTTTCCACTCCTAGTGGTTCTACAGGTATACGTTCATATGAAATGGCACAGCGTTTACTGAAGCATGGGCACCAAGTTACTATGGTTTGTGGTAGTTATGGAGGAGGTGAAACAGGTCTAACTGGGCAGTTTATTAAAGGGCGCAGGGAAGGTGTGGTTGATGGTATTCATATCATAGAATTTGATTTGGCTTATTCAAATGCTGATGGGTTAATAAAGCGAGCTGGTACTTTTTTAAAGTTTGCTTTAAAAAGTATTGGGATTGCGTTAACGCATAAATACGATGTGGTTTTTGCAACAACTACGCCTTTAACTGCTGGTATACCTGGAATATTTGCGCGCTGGCTTAGAGGCAAGCCTTTTGTATTTGAGGTTCGTGATTTATGGCCTGAGTTACCAAAAGAGATGGGGGTAATCACAAACCCGCTAGTGTTAGCTGCTATGTCTGCTTTAGAATGGTGCTCTTACCGTTCAGCACATCGTTGTATTGGTTTGTCACCAGGGATTGTTGAGGGCATTAAAAAACGTGGTGTAAAAGCCAGTAAGGTTGAAATAGTACCAAATGGTTGTGATTTAACAATATTTGCTGATGAAGTTACTGCTTGGCGTCCCGATGGCGTTGCTGATACCGATTTAATGGCTGTTTTTACTGGTACTCATGGGCAGGCAAATGGCTTAGATGCCGCATTAAATGCCGCTGTTGAATTAAAAAAACGCGGTCGTGACGATATTAAACTTGTTTTAGTTGGCCAAGGTAAGTTGAAAGAAAGCTTACAGACAAGAGCTAAGCAAGAAGGGTTGGATAATGTAATATTTCATCCTCCTGTTAATAAAAGCAAATTAGCTGAGCTGATGAAAGGTGCTGATATTGGCTTACAGTTATTGGCTAATATTCCGGCTTTTTATTATGGTACATCACCCAATAAATTCTTTGATTATATTTCTGCGGGCTTACCTGTTCTTAATAATTATCCAGGTTGGTTAGCGGGGATGATTAACGATAATGATTGTGGGTATGCTATTGAGCCTGATAATGCACAAGCATTTGCTGATGCACTAGAAGATGCCGCAGATAACAAAGAGCTACTACCTGAAACGGGCGAAAGGGCACAGGCTTTAGCTAAGCGAGACTTTAATCGACACAACCTTGCGGATAAATGGGTAACTTGGGTAACTGGAGTTAAAAAATGAAACGCATCTTTGATTTTTTAGTTGCTCTTTTTGCATTACTTACTTTATTATCTGTAATAATTGTTGTTGCTGTGCTTATACGTTTTAAACTAGGTTCACCTATTTTATTTACGCAAGATCGCCCAGGTTTGAATGGTAAAATTTTTAAAATGATGAAGTTCCGTAGCATGCTCGATGCTAAAGATAAGCAGGGGAATTTGTTGCCAGATGATGAACGTATGACCAAGTTTGGCGCCTTTTTACGCTCGACTAGTTTAGACGAACTGCCAGGTTTATTTAATGTACTTAAAGGTGATATGAGCTTAGTAGGGCCTAGGCCATTATTAGTGCAATATTTACCGCTATATAGCCCTGAGCAAGCACGTCGCCATAATGTACGCCCGGGTATTACTGGTTGGGCACAAGTGAATGGCCGTAATGCAATTAGTTGGGAGCAAAAATTTAAGCTTGATGTATGGTATGTTGATAATCAAAGCTTGTTGCTGGATTTTAAAATACTGTTACTCACGGTAAAAAAAGTATTTGTACGCGAAGGCATTAGCGCTGACGGGCATGTAACTATTGAGCCATTTAAAGGCTCTAATAATGACTAAACAGTTAGCGATAGTGGGTGCTAGTGGGCACGGCAAGGTAGTTGCTGATATTGCCGAGCAGCTTGGTTTTATAGTTAAATTTTATGATGATGCCCACCCAAGTAAAACACATATTGAGCATTGGGCAATACAGGGTACTTGCGCTGATTTAATTGCGCTACAAAATCAAAGCCCCACCTGTAGTAATGACGTAGTTGTAGCAATTGGTAATAACGAAATTCGCCAGCAAAAAATACAGTTGTTACAACAAAGTAGTTTTAACCTCATTACCTTAATTCACCCAACCGCAGTGATAAGTAAATACGCAGTAATAGCACAGGGCTGCGTAGTTTTTGCAGGTGCTGTTATCAATGCATTTGCTAAAGTAGGGGTTGGTTGTATTATCAACTCTGCAGCAGTTGTTGAACATGATTGCAGCATTGGTGATTTTACGCATATTTGCCCTAATACCGCTTTAGCTGGCGGTGTTACCGTGGGCAGTAAAAGTTGGGTTGGCATTGGCAGCCAAGTAAAGCAGTTAGTCGTTATTGGCAGTAATTGCTTGATTGGTGCAGGTAGTACTGTTGTAAAAAATATACCTGATAATGTTACTGCATTTGGCTCTCCTGCAGTGCCGCAATAAATAAGACTCTATTTCTATATGAAATTAATAGGAAAATCATGTTAAATACCCCTTTTTCTCCTTGGCCTAGCTTTACACAACAAGAGGCTGATGGCGTAAGCCGCGTTATTTTATCTAATAAAGTAAATTATTGGACGGGCACTGAAGGCCGTGAATTTGAAAAAGAGTTTGCTAGCTGGGCTGATAGCCAATTTGCCGTTGCTTTGGGTAACGGTACACTTGCGTTAGATATTGCCTTAAAAGCGTTAAATGTAGGTGCGGGTGATGAAGTTATCACTACACCTCGCACATTCTTAGCGTCTGCTTCGAGTATAGTTACCGCAGGTGCTGCCCCTATTTTTGCCGATGTTGACCTAAACAGCCAAGCGATTACTGCTGCAAGCATTAAAGCGGTACTTACACCTAAAACTAAAGCGGTCATTGTAGTGCATTTAGCGGGTATGCCTGCTGAAATGGACCAAATAATGGCACTAAGTAAAGAGCATGGTTTTTATGTAATTGAAGACTGCGCCCAAGCCCACGGTGCTAAATATAAAGGCCGTTCTGTTGGTAGTATTGGTCATGTTGGCGCGTGGAGCTTTTGCCAAGATAAAATAATGACCACAGGCGGCGAAGGCGGCATGGTAACCACTAACTCTAAAGAGCTGTGGTCAACCATGTGGAGCTATAAAGACCATGGTAAAAGCTTTGATGCAATTTATAATCGTGAACACCCACCAGGGTTTAGATGGCTACACGAAAGCTTTGGCACCAACTGGCGTATGACCGAAATGCAAGCTGTACTTGGCCGCATTCAACTAACACGCATGAATGACTGGACAGCAAAACGCCAAGCATATGGCGCCGAGCTTGATAAAGCCGCACATGGCTTTGACTGCATTCGTTTGGTTGAAGTTCCTGATTACTGTGAACATGCTGAATATAAACATTATATGTTTATTAAACCTGAGTGCTTAGCTGAAGGTTGGGATCGTGACCGTATTGTAAACGAAATTGTTGAGCGCGGTGTGCCATGCTTTCAAGGTAGCTGCTCAGAAGTGTATTTAGAAAAAGCATTCGACAACACCCCGTGGCGCCCAGAAAAGCGTTTACCAAATGCTGTTGAGCTTGGCGAAACGTCAATTATGTTTTTAGTTCACCCAACCCTAACTGAAGATGAAATAGTTAAAACAACTCAAGTTATGAAAGAAATTTTTTCACTGGCTTCAAAGTAAAGCTAATAAAGTGAATTATTCACAAAGAGGTTAAGAGGCGCTGCGCTTTAGAGTAGTGAGAGAGCATAAAATAGGTATTTTTATACCTTCTCATTTACTCATTTTTTACTTCTCTTTGTGTCAATGAACTGATTTTTAATTACCTGTATGTACAGCAGAACTGAGTAGTAATTCAAAATTTATAATATCAAAAAACTCTAATTTAAATATAAGAAAGGAACTTCCAATGGATAGTTTTATCCGTTCTATTTTAAATGCGTCACGCGCTAAAAAGCGCATAATAACACTGTGCATTGACTCGCTATTTATAGTTTTAGCCTTTTGGCTTGCACTGGTTGTTAGGCTCGATAGCTTAGAACCACTAAAACAAGCTCAAAATTGGGTGTTACTTGCGTTACTTACACCGGTTAGTTTGTATGCATTTATAAGCTTAGGCTTATACCGTGCTGTACTTAGGTACATGAACTCGCAAGCTATTTGGGCAATTGTGCTAGGTACGGTTATTACAACGGTTAGCTTGGTGTTGCTTGCCTTTTTTATGGGGGTTGATGTACCCCGTACTATGCCGTTTATATTTGCATGGTTATGCTTGCTTACAGTAGGTGGTGCCCGGGTGTTGGTGCGCGCACTTATTGGTAAAATGACTACCAGTAAGAAAGAGTCGGTAATTATTTATGGTGCGGGTTCGGCAGGCCGACAATTAGCCACTGCTTTAGGTGCAGGGCCTGAGTATTTTGTAAGTGCATTTATTGATGACGATATAACCAAGCATGGCTCTATAATACAAGGCATACCCGTTGTTGAGTTTAAAGGTATTTATGAGCTTATAAATAAACGTAAAGCCAGCAAAGTGTTATTGGCATTACCTAGCGAAACCCGTGCAAGGCGTAAAGAAATACTTGCCCAGTTAGAACCCTTAGCAATTAAGGTGCTTTCTATCCCCGGTATGGCCGATGTGGTTGAGGGGAAAGCTAAGCTTTCTGAAATTAGTGATGTTGGTGTTGAAGACCTACTAGGCCGTGACCCAGTTACCCCTAAACCAGGCTTAATGGCCGCCAACATTGCCAGTAAAGTAGTTATGGTCACCGGTGCGGGTGGTTCTATTGGGTCTGAGCTTTGCAGGCAAATAATTAAACAAAAACCCACAAAGCTTATTTTATTTGAGCAAAGTGAATTTGCATTATACGCAATAGAAAAAGAGCTATGCGAGTACATAATAAATAACAACCTTGAAATAGAGCTTGTGCCAATTATGGGGTCTGTTCAGCGTATTAACCGCATAGAAACTGTTATGATGGCCTTTGGTGTGCAAACCGTTTACCACGCTGCCGCCTATAAACACGTGCCTTTAGTTGAGCATAACGTAGTAGAAGGGGTTCGCAATAACGTATTTGGTACCTATTACACAGCAAAAGCCGCTGTAAATGCTGGGGTTGAAAACTTTGTGCTTATTTCTACCGACAAAGCAGTACGCCCAACTAATGTTATGGGGGCCACAAAACGTATGGCCGAGCTTGTACTGCAGGGCTTAGCGCAAGAGCAAGGTAGTAAGCATAAAACACGTTTTTGTATGGTGCGCTTTGGTAATGTATTGGGGTCGAGTGGTTCGGTAGTGCCGTTATTTCGTAGGCAAATTAGAGAAGGCGGCCCAATAACATTAACACACCCCGATATAACGCGGTTTTTTATGACCATACCCGAGGCAGCTCAGCTTGTTATACAAGCGGGTGCAATGGGTAAAGGTGGCGATGTGTTTGTGCTCGATATGGGTGACCCCGTTAAAATTAAAGATCTAGCGTCTAAAATGGTTAGGCTTTCGGGTTTAAGTGTTAAAACAGATACTAACCCTCATGGTGATATTGAAATTAAATGTACAGGCCTTCGCCCTGGCGAAAAGCTTTTTGAAGAGCTTTTAATTGGCGACAACGTAGGTGAAACAATACACGAGCGAATAATGACTGCCAACGAGGTTATGCTGCCATTAAGTGAGCTTAATGTATTTATAGAGGCGTTAGATATTGCATGCCATAACTTTGATCACCAAGCTATTAGGCAGTTATTGCTTGATGCACCTACAGGTTTTAACCCTACCGACGGTATTTGTGATTTAGTATGGAATGCAAAAAAACAACTTCCACTCGATAGTGATGAAAAAGTAGTAAGCCTAAAAACGAGCTAAAAGTGGTAATAATAAATATTTTGAAACGCGAGTTTAACTCGCGTTTTTTTATTAGGTTACATATTTTAAGATAATAAAATAAGCCAGTTATTCTCAATTATTGTAATAGATCAGTTATAAAGGAGCAGTTATGCCACGTAAGTATTTTGGTACCGATGGAGTTAGAGGAAAAGTAGGTACTTTTCCTATTACTCCCGATTTTGCAATGAAATTAGGTTGGGCTGCGGGTACTATATTGGCTTCAAGCGGTACCAAAGAAATTGTAATAGGTAAAGATACACGTAATAGCGGTTATATGTTTGAGTCGGCAATAGAAGCTGGGCTTTCTGCCGCGGGTGTAAATGTAGCTTTTGTTGGGCCAATGCCAACTCCCGCTGTTGCATACTTAGCATCAACATTTAGAGCCGATGCAGGTGTGGTAATTAGTGCATCTCATAACCCATTTTATGATAACGGCATTAAGTTTTTTAATAACTTTGGTACTAAACTAAATGACGAACAAGAACTTGAAATAGAAGCCTTACTTGAGCAAGCATTAAATAATAATGCAATGCAATGTGTAAGCTCAGAGCGTTTAGGCAAAGCTAGGCGAATTAATGACGCTGCTGGCCGCTATATTGAATTTTGTAAAGGCGTATTCCCTAAAGAGTTAACGCTTGAAGGCTTAAAAATTGTTGTAGATAGTGCTAATGGTGCAGCGTATCACATTGCCCCTAATGTATATGCCGAACTAGGCGCAGACGTTATTAGTATTAACGATAAACCTAATGGTTTAAATATTAATGAACAATGTGGTGCAACTCACCTAGATAGTCTTCAAAAGGCGGTGATAGAGCATGGTGCTGATTTAGGTATTGCACTAGATGGTGACGCCGACAGGCTTATGCTTGTAGATGACAGTGGCACTGTTATCGATGGAGATCAAATACTTTATATTTTGGCTAAAGCGGCAAAACTGCAAGGTAAAATGGAAGGCGGTGTAGTTGGTACGCTCATGTCTAACCTTGGTTTAGAGTTAGCGCTAAAGGAAATGGATATTCCATTTAAACGCGCGAAAGTGGGTGACCGTTATGTAGTTGAACAGCTAAAACAAACAGGTTGGAAGTTAGGCGGTGAAGGCTCAGGCCATATTTTACATTTAGACCATGCATCAACAGGTGATGGTATTGTTGCATCGCTTTTAGTATTAGCAGCGCTTATGCAGCAAAAGCAATCGCTACAGGAGTATGTTGCGGGCATGAAAAAGTTACCTCAGGTACTTATAAATGTGCGTTTAACCCAAAATAATGCGGATGAAATATTAAAAACAGAGCTTGTTAAACAAGCCGTTTCAGAGGCTGAAAGTATATTAGCAGATACTGGCCGTGTTTTATTACGTAAGTCGGGCACGGAGCCACTTATAAGAGTTATGGTTGAGTCAACAGACTCGACGGCCTCTCAGGCACAGGCGGAGCATATAGCTAAAGCTATTAAAGCGTTACTATAAAAGCTCATTTTTGTGATCTTGCATATTGCTAATTTTTGATTGCGCGGCTTTTGTCGCGCAAAATTTTATCTTCCATCTTCCATCTTCCATCTTCCATCTTCCATCTTTCATCTTCCATCTTAAGTCTGGGATAATCGTGCAGATACTAGAAGCTCAATATCTAATAGATGATATTAGGCAACTCTGGTAAAATTATGCATATTAATTACCAATTAAAACATTAAAGGAATAACATGAAAATTGCCGTGGTAGGTACGGGCTATGTAGGCCTTTCAAACGCTATGCTTTTATCGCAACACAATGAAGTGGTTGCACTTGATATTGACGAGCAAAAAATAGCATTACTCAATAATAAGCAATCACCAATTGTTGATACTGAAATTAGTGAATTTTTAACACGCAATGACTTAAATTTTACAGCCACTACCGATAAAGTAGCCGCTTATAAAAATGCTGATTACGTAATTATTGCTACCCCTACTGATTACGATGTTGAAAATAACTACTTTAATACCAGCTCAGTAGAAGCTGTAATTAAAGATGCGATGGCCCATAACCCAAATGCGGTAATGGTAATTAAATCGACTATTCCGGTTGGGTTTACTGCCGATATTAAAAAGCAGTTAAATGCAGGTAATTTAATATTTTCGCCCGAATTTTTACGTGAAGGCAAAGCCCTTTACGATAACTTACACCCCTCACGTATTGTTGTAGGTGAACAAAGCGAGCGCGCGACTACTTTTGCTAACTTACTTAAGCAAGGTGCAATTAAGCAAGATGTTGAAGTACTATTTACTGACTCAACTGAAGCTGAAGCCATTAAGTTATTTTCTAACACTTACTTAGCTATGCGCGTAGCGTACTTTAATGAGCTTGATAGCTACGCTGAAGCACATGGTTTAAACAGCAAGCAAATTATACAAGGTGTAGGCCTAGACCCACGTATTGGTAACCATTATAACAACCCATCGTTTGGTTATGGCGGCTACTGCTTACCAAAAGATACCAAGCAACTACGTGCTAATTACCAAAATGTGCCAAATAATATTATAGGTGCAATTGTAGATGCAAACACAACCCGAAAAGACTTTATTGCTAAGTCTATTTTAAAGCGCAACCCTAAAGTGGTGGGTGTGTATCGCTTAGTCATGAAATCGGGGTCTGATAATTTCAGGGCGTCTTCTATTCAAGGCATTATGAAGCGCATTAAAGCCAAAGGTGTTGAGGTTGTTGTATTTGAGCCAGTGCTTAAAGAAAATGAATTTTATAATTCACGCGTAATAAAAGACTTAAACGAGTTTAAGCAAATATCAGACGTTGTGGTTTCTAACCGTATGGTTGAAGAGTTAAGCGATATTGCTGACAAGGTTTATACGCGTGACCTGTTTGGTAGTGACTAATTAAATAATAGCTGTTTGTATAGCAACCTAACCCCGATAAGTATATTCGGGGTTTTACTTCGTTCATCTCTCATCTAGATTCAATCTGTTAATTTAAAAGTAATAATTAGTTTATAAATAAAGGACTACCCATGAAAGCAGTAATCCCTGTTGCTGGCCTAGGTACGCGTATGCTACCTATGACTAAAGCAATCCCTAAAGAAATGCTCCCTATTGTTGACAAGCCACTTATTCAGTACATTGTTAATGAGTGTGTTGCTGCAGGTATTAAAGAGGTTGTATTAGTAACGCATAGCTCTAAAAATGCGATAGAAAACCACTTTGATACCAGCTATGAGCTTGAAGCAACGCTTGAAAAACGCGTTAAACGTACATTGCTTGAAGAAGTGCGCTCTATTTGCCCTAGTGATGTGACTATTATGCACGTTCGCCAGGGCGAGGCTAAAGGTTTAGGTCACGCTATATTGTGTGCAAAGCCTATTGTAGGGAATGACGACTTTGTTGTTGTACTACCCGATGTAATACTTGATGCATACACAGCAAACCAAAAAACAGAAAACCTAGCCGCTATGATTGCTCGTTTTAATGAAACTGCAGCAAGTCAAATAATGCTTGAGCCGGTTGCTATGGATGACGTAAGTAAATACGGTATTGCCGACATTAATGGTGTGCAATTAGCTGCTGGTGAAAGCGCTAAAATTAAAACTATGGTTGAAAAGCCAGATGTTGATGCTGCACCGTCAAATCTTGCTGTTGTTGGCCGTTATGTATTAAGTAAAAATATTTGGCCGCTACTTGCTAAAACACCTGTAGGGGCGGGCGGTGAAATACAGTTAACCGACTCTATTGATGCGTTAATGGCACAAGAAACTGTAGAGGCATTTCACATGAGTGGCCGCGCACATGATTGTGGCGATAAGCTTGGTTATTTAAAGGCAATTGTTGAATACGGTATGCGCGATGAAAAGCTGGGTAAAGAGTTTGCACAGCATTTAAATACATTGGTTAATGGTGAAAATGCACCAACACTTAACAATGTGGTTAATTTGTAATAAACAGTTTGGCTTATTTTAAAATTATGAAACCGTGTTTAGTTTAAACACGGTTTTTTTGTTTTAGGCAAGCTTAGTATTTGGCTGATAAAGTGAATAAGACATTGTTTTCACTACAGAGAAGACAAAGAGCAGTGCAGGAAAAGTGATTTTAAGGCCAATTTATTGTAATAAGCTCTTCGCTATTTAGCGCGTAGCACCTCGGTGCTCTCAGTAGTCAAAATTGTCTTGCGGTTAAATTTTTTACCTAAATGATAAAGTGAATAAAACACTATTATCACCACAGAGAAGACAATGAGAAGTACAGGAGGAGATGCTAAAAAATAGTATTTTTCCTCAGTGTAGCACGCAGCGCTTTAGAGTTAGGGACTAGGTGGTTTTACATTAAAAGCACATCAATTTAGTTTAAACACACCATAATATTTAAAGTTATCGACACGTAGGCGTGAAGCTTGCTCACGCAAAAAGGTTGTTAACGAAACTATAAGTAAATTAAACGCGCTAGCAAGCAAAGCGCCTACATAAATGCGTTGAGGTACGCTTAGTGGCCAGCGGTTTAAAGATAGGTTTAATTAATCGGTGTGATTTGGCAGTTATTAAAAAACTATAACTGCCGCTATTATTCGTCGATATAATCAACTAAAAATAATCTTTGTTTTATTCAAAACTTTCCATTGTTTTCATTAAATTAAACGGCTTGTTTAGTTTTTCTATTTTTAAAAACTGCTCTCTTAGATTTTCAGGTAAAACAAAGTAGTCAATTTTAGTTCGCTCATAGGCTAAAGGAATTGCCATAATTAACTCATTATAGTTTTCAAAAATGGGTTTATGAGTATCATCTAAGGCTTGTAATTTTGCAGATAATACTGTGAATTTTACTAACTCATTATGCGTGCATAGATCTTGAGTTTTTGCGTAATGGTAAGCTATTGCGCTGCTTAGTATGTTCCAATCATCTGTAATGTGTTTTATATCATTAGGAGTTACAACGACTTCTGATGCCTGACATGCTTCTAGTTTAGATTCGTAAGCTTTAATAGCATTATTATATTCAGCAGCCAGATAATCGTTAAGTGTTCTTTCTGGTGTATCTGCTAACAATGGAAAAAAAACTGTAAGTGTTAAAATCAAAGTAATAAGTTTTTTCATTTTGCAGCCTCACAGCCTCTATATACCGCTTTCCAAAATTGCCTTTCTTTACTGCTTTTAGCTTTAATAGCTTGAAGACCTGATATAGTTTCTATTGTTTTTCTGGCGATACTGGGTGATGCTTTTAGTGCAGAGTTAAAAGAATCAAAATCGGTTTGAGTAAGGTTGTAATGGCTTTTGATAAGGCCGTTGCCTGCAAAAATATTAGCAAATGTACCACCTACAATAGCTGTATTTAGCCATTGATTTACCTGCTTTATTCGTCTTATTTCTTTTATTGCTAATTTGCCACGTTCAGAGAATTCTAAGTCGCTAATTTCAGGGCATTTCATATTACTTTCCTTGTTTTGTAGTTCTCCTACATAAAACTTACCATAAAATAGAAGATTAACACTAATTAAATTGCCGATAGTAATAAGTTTTACATGTTAAAAAATTGATTTATGTACCCAGAGAAGACAATGAGAAGTACAGGAGAAGGTACTAAAAAGTAGTATGTTTTCTCAGTGTAGCGCGAAGCGCCTCGGTGTTCTCGGTGGTCAAAATTGTCTTGCGGTTAAATTTTTAACCTAAATGATAAAGTGAATAAAACACGATTATCACCACAGAGAAGACAAAGAGAAGTAAAGGAGGAGATGCTAAAAAATATTATGTTTCCTCAGTGTAGCGCGCAGCGCCTCGGTGCGCTCTGTGGTTAAAACTGTCTCGCGATTAAATTTTTACCTAAATGATAAAGCGAAAAAAACACTATTATCACCACAGAGAAGGCAATGAGAAGTACAGGAGAAGGTACTAAAAAATATTATGTTTCCTCAGTGTAGCGCGCAGCGCCTCGGTGCTCTTGGTGGTAGAAATTGTCTTGCGGTTAAATTTTTTACCTAAATGATAAAGTGAATAAAACATTATTATCACCACAGAGAAGACAAGGAGCAGTGCAGGAGAAGTAATCTTAAAACAAATATATTGTATTACGCTCTTCTCTATTTAGCGCGTAGCACCACGGTGCGCTCGGTGGTAGAAATTGTTTTATGGTTAAGCTTTGTACTTGATTTATAAAGTAAA
>Ga0163180_10000452_pt1 | contig 23752 bp, 20 predicted proteins | sample AtlANTMetagenome_2_FD_109647 | JGI IMG/M metagenome (GOLD analysis project Ga0163180, IMG submission 109647) | Marine eukaryotic phytoplankton communities from the Atlantic Ocean - Atlantic ANT 4 Metagenome | ecosystem: Environmental > Aquatic > Marine > Oceanic | place: North Atlantic Ocean...
ATATCATTTAAAAACTGTTGTAAATATCCTCGTTTTAGCAAATAAATCGAGGATTTTTTATTGTTCTTTCTAACTTCATATTCCCAATTAGAAATAGTAGTTGTTACATTACTTATGAGTTTAGAATCTTCTCCTTCTCTGATTAATTCTAAATCATTTGTATATGTAATTCCATTATCATGATACGAGATTTTGAAATCTGAATTAACTACATTTCCTGCAGACATGATTAGTCTATCGGAAGAATCTTTTACTTCTATTGTTTCATAATGATGAACTGCATTTAATTCCTCACCATGTATTTTTTCGGCATATCTGTAGAGATGATAATTTGATAATGGCCATTCATCTCTCACACTGATGATACCAGCAGTCATTAATACAACCCAATCTAGATCAGAACTACCATAAAATTCTTCTGCCACTGTGTCAGGTCTTGCTCCATCAACTATTTCATACTTATCAAAGATTGTAAATACATTTTGTAGATCATCACGCAATTTACATCTACGAAAAAGATTTTTAACTCTTAAGTAATTTTGAGATGAATTACTGTCAGATAAAAATGATTGATAGTCTAAATCTGGTAGTTCCCTGAAGTATCCCATTTTAGTATCCTACTCCTGTTCCTGCTGAGATATCGTCATAATCAATATCATAAACTGGTTCAAGTTCTTGAAAGGATAATGACATGATGGTAGAAACTGGTGTTCCATCATCATAAGTTGCATAATTTCCTGTTCCTGTATAGTTAAGTTTTATATCTGTCAAAAAGCATTGTTTGAATTTATTTAAGAAAGAATGTTCTCTTGAACCTTGTCTATATCGTAACTCAAATACATTTGGTGTATTTAAAAATAATCTTCCATCATTTTTTACTTTTGGAGACATATTCTTTTTGAAGCATCTTATAATTTGCTTTATTTGTAGTGACTCTTCTTTATTTCTTGGAGTTAGTTGAAATTGAAATCCAAATTGTCTGAGAGTCGGTCCATTAAAGAGCATTTCCATATTTGGATTAAATATTACTCCTTGTTCTCTTGCCAAGAATTGGTCTACACTTACGTTAGCACCTAAAATACCTGCGGCTTGAGACGCTAATGTTTTTGTTACTAAATCAATAGCAGCACCTCCATCTAAACCTGATTGATCCATAAAACTACGTGCTGCAGTTCCACCCATATTCGACAGATCTGCTATATTTTTAATATCCGGTGATTTTTTCATTACATCGGCAATTGCACCAACGGCAGCTCCTGCTATACTATTTAAAGAACTGGCACCATAATTAACTGTTGTTCCATCTTGTAAATTTCCAGGTATTGGTAATAATACAGTTTCTAGTGCTTTTTTTGTATTTCTTCTGGCGCCAGGAGCATCTGTTAGTTTGGTATTTTTACGTACATCTCCTTCCGTAACCCATGTTGTTTCATCAATGCCGCCATCTTCTTTATTTTTTGCTTGTTGAAAAATTTGAAGAGAACCCTCCCCTCCACCAGATCTTCCAATAGGAGTATAACGCACAACATCAATTTGCAGATAATCTGTTTTATCTGTAAAAGTCTTTAGTGGATATCTATAAAATTTGCCCATTTATAGTTTTCTAACTATTTAGAACTATTTTCTTAAAAGGTATCTTTTTTGCATCTGTGAGTTCATAAGAATAGATTTCATAAAAGTTTCCCTGAACTTCTTGCCACGTATATTGCCTCATACCATCCCAATGATAATTAAATCCTTTAAATCCCCATCTATAAATTTCCACTACACCAACTAATGGATTTTGATCATATTGTATAAGAGGTGTTTTTGCTAGGTAATTAAAAATATAATATTTTCCAATACTTGGTACAACTGTATATGAATCTTTAACTGCTTCCAATAATTCGAACATTAAATCATCAGGAGTTTCTTTTCCAATAATATTATCAACTACTCCACGAATTCTATTACTATTATCATCTGTGGGATTCTTTTCTCTTCTTTCTTTTAGAGTTTTTCTGGGCATTATTTAATTCCCAATTCGTCTTCGGTAATTACTTTAAATTCCCATTGATGATCCTCACAGAAATTTTTAGCAGCTTTCCACTTTGCCTGATTTCTTACATACTCTCTTGCTTCGTAGATATATCCCTTTGTTTTGATATTTTGGGGTTTTGGTTGAACAGTTTGTTTTTTTGGTTTTACCTCAATCAACATTTTTTTAACCGCACCACTAGATTCTTTTACTTTGATGTAAAAGTCTGGAAAGTAACGATGAATTCTATTATCTAATGGTGAACGATAGGGAAGAGCAATTTCTTCACTTGCCCATTCTAAAATATTTTCATTTAAATCACAATATTTCATAAATTTTCTTTCCCATAGAGATCTATAGATAATATTTGATGAATTACCTTTATACTTTCTAGGGAATGATGGTTGATATTTTCCTCTATATGCCATCTAAATACTTAATAATGTAAAGACTAGTATAAGGTATTTAGAGTGGCAAATTCTCTTGTAAAAAGAATAACTGCTGGTGAGGCTAAGGAAGTATTTGGAAATCTAGCCCAAACAAATCATTATTTGGTTAATTTTTCTACATTAAAAGGAACTATAGTAAGGCATTTGAAAAAGAAGTTTGGTATTAATGGAGTAGAAGAATTCCTTTCTAGAAAAGCAGGTCTTCTTTGTTCTGAAGCATCGTTACCAACTAGTGCATTTGCCAAGTTTAGTGTTAATGATAATTTTGTTGGAGTTCCTCAAGAATTTGCTCATACTAGAATCTATACTGATTTAAATTTTACTTTTTATGTTGATAAAGATTATACAAATTTAAGAATTTTTGAAGGTTGGATGGATTATATTTCAAGTGGTTCTGAATATATGGATGGTACCAATGAACTGGAGGATAATTACTATAGAAGAATGGTTTATCCTGATGATTATAAAGTTCAGACGATGACGATTACTAAGTTTGAAAAAGATTATAAGAACCAGTTAGAATATCAATTTATAAATGCTTTTCCATTGACTGTTATTGCAATTCCGGTAACATATGGTCAGGCAGATATTCTAAAAGTTACTGTTACATTTTCTTATGATCGTTACGTTATAAATCCAAAAGGAAAATATAGATCTGTTGATAATAAGTTTAATCCAAGAACAAGATTTCCTGATCCAGTAATAAATAATCAAAACTGACTTTATTATAAGTTATTATGCCTTTACCAAAAATTGCAACCCCAACATATGAGTTGGAATTACCTTCTACTGGGAAAAAAATTAAATATCGCCCCTTCCTAGTCAAGGAAGAAAAGATTCTTATTATGGCATTAGAATCTGAGGATATGAAACAGATTACTGATGCAATAGTTAAAACACTAAATGATTGTATTTTGACAAGAGGTATCAAGGTTTCAAATCTTGCTACTTTTGATATTGAATATCTTTTCTTAAATGTTAGAGCAAAATCTGTTGGAGAGTCTGTAGAGGTTGTTGTTACCTGCCCTGACGATAACGAAACTACGGTGCAAATGGAGATTTATATTGATTCGATTAAAGTTAAAAAAGATAAATCACATAATAATATTATAAAATTAGATGATACTCTTTCTATGAAAATGAAGTATCCTTCCATAAATCAATTTATAGAATCTAATTTTGAATTGGTAAATACTGAAGATGAAGTAAAAAAATCTATGGATATGATTATTTCATGTATTGATTTAATTTATAATAATGAAGAAAGTTGGAGTGCTTCTGAATGTAGTAAAAAAGAATTAAATGATTTTATTGAACAATTGAACACAAAACAATTTAAAGAAATTGAAATTTTCTTTTCTACAATGCCAAAGTTATCACATAATGTAGTTGTTAAAAATCCAAATACAAAAGTTGAATCTGAAGTAGTATTGGAAGGGTTAGCAAGTTTTTTCAGTTAGGTATGGCTCATACAAATCTTGAGTCATACTACAAGATTAATTTTGCTTTGGTACAACACCATAAATACTCTTTGACAGAGATAGAAAATATGATACCTTGGGAACGTGAAGTGTATCTTTCTTTATTGCAGCAATATATTGAAGAGGAGAATTTAAAAGCGCAGCAAAATAGTCAATGATTAAATTAAAATCAATTTTTGGTAAAGGAGATACTGGTGGATCTATTATCTCCTCATTGAATCAAACAAATCTTATTTTAGTTGAAATTCAGAAACAGATGTCACTGGATTTTGCTAGCCGAATTTCGGATCAAAAACAACAAGTAATATCTGAGAAGAGAAGAATATCTAGAGATAAGTTTGCTTTACAGGAAGGTATTGTAGAAACCGTAAGAAATATAAAATCCAAAGTAAAACAAGCTACTGAAGTTGTTACTCGTCCCGTAAGAAATATTTTTGCTAGAATACTAGATTTTTTAAAAGTATTGTCAGCAGGAATAGCAGTTAATGGTATTTTTAAGTGGTTATCTGATCCTGAAAATAGAAAAAAACTTATGGGATGGTTTAATGTTATTAAAGACCATTGGAAGTGGATATTAGGAACATTAGTTACTTTAATTGGTTTAAAATTAGGATCGAAATTAATTGGTCCTCTTCGTATTTTAACTACTATAGGGGCATTTTTGGGTAAACGTCTTTTACCACTTCTTGGTAAAGTTGCTCTTGTTCTTGGCGCCGTTGGTATAGGTAAATTTATTGGAAATATAGCAAGAGAAGCTGGTGAAAAAATAAAGGGTGATGGAGATTCTTGGTGGAGGAATATTTTATCTATTCCTCTTTTAAATTTTGCTAATTTGATGGATATTTTATGGGCACCATTTCAAGCGATTAAAGAATATATTGTTGCTGGGGGAGATATTGAAAAAAGTAATGAGAAAATGGCTGAATATGATGCAACTCTTCGTGAAAATTGGAGAAAGACTTGGAACAGTGTTGATTTCTTGGATATTGTTCCAAATAAACCAGGAAGTCTTGGAGTTTGGGAGGCGTATGGTGTTGAACCTATAGAAGGAATGGCAATGGGTGGTTCAGTAAAATCCAATAAACCTTATATTGTTGGAGAAAAAGGACCTGAATTATTTGTGCCAAATTTAAGTGGTTCTATTTTAAATAATCGCAAGACAGAAAAAATCTATAAGTTATTATCAAATGAAGTGATGAGAGGAAATAGTGTTCAAACAATTCAATTACCTGATATTGTAAATCCTCCAAAAGTTTCAAGAACACAATCATCTGAAATGATTAATGAAGTTACTCTTTTACCTTCAGTTGATGGTAGCAATCCTTTTATGAAAGTAACACCAGAAATTTACGGGATGTTTGTTTAACCTATGGAAAATCCTGCGTTACTAAGACAAGTAGAAGAAACTAAACTAAATGTAAAGAATATTCATAAGTTTCTTGTTGGATCTAATAAAAATCTTATTAGTTTAAAAAATAAAAATAAGGAAATAAAAAGAAGAAAATTAGAAATTAATAGACAAAATTTAAAACAAGAAAGAATACAATTTAAGTCTCCTTTTACTTCACTTGTTAAAGGTGCTGCAGATTTTGTTGCAACTAGTCCTCTAAACATATTTGATAAGATATTAGGTGCTGGAAGTTTAATTTTGGCAGGAATGTTGGTCAATAATCTTCCAAGAATAATTGATAAGGTTAGATCAATAATAGATAGTATCGTTGATTTTGTTACACCAATTCGCAGTGGATTTAATTTATTAAAAGCTTTCTTTGAAAAAGATCTTCAAAATGAAAAATATGAAAAAGATAAAAAAATAGTATCTGGAAAACTAGATGAACTTAGTGAACAATTGGATAAAATGGATGGTGAATTTGATATATTTAAACCTTTACTTGATATAATAGGGCGGTTTAGTGGTATAGAAAAGAATTTTGTTTTGGCAAAAAAAGATGGTAAGGAAGGATTTATAGACGGTGCAGGAAAATTTTATGAGCAAGAATTTACGCTAGAAGAAAGAAAAAGATTTAATAAAGAGAGGGCTAAACAAGAGTCTAAATTAAAAAATGAAATGGAAAAAAAGGTAGAGGAAACTACCACTCAGCAACCTACTACTCAGAAACCTACTCAATCCTCATCATTTGATCCAAGTGTTACTGGAAATATGATTTCTGGATTTCCAATTACATCCAGATATAAGCAACAAGAATCTTTTAGAACTAAACCTCATGGAGGTGTTGATATTGGAACTCCTCAAAATACTCCAATATCATTTAAAGAGCGTGGAAAAATATTATATGCTCTTAAAAAACATGGTGCATATGGGCATTTAATGGATGTTTGGTTACCAAAATCTAGTATTCAAATGCGTCTTGCTCATCTATCTACAATAGCTAAATCATCTGGTTCATTTGAAAAAGATGAAACTATTGCATATACTGGAGGAGCTAAGGGGCATCCTGGTTCTGGTAGATCTACTGGTCCCCATCTTCATATTGAAGTCGATACTCAAAAAGGAAGTGCAAGGTATGGTGGAGATACTGATCCAATGAAATTTGCTGGATTATTGAATTTGGGTGGTTCTACTTCGAAATCTCAAGAAAATCTTATTTCATTAAATAAAAGAAATACACCTACATCTACTATTATTGCATTTCAAACTGTAAGAGAATCGGAAGTTCAAATAATTACAGAGACTAGATCTGAAATTATTAATACTACCAGTAGTAACGAAATTTCTAAAATTTGGGGAGTTATAACATAAATGGCAAACGCAGCATCACCATCAATCTACGAAATACTTAGTATCACTAAAAATGGTGTCGAGATTGATTTAAAGGGAAAGACGACGACTTTTGATTATTATGAAAGTCTGTTGTCTCCGAATGTTACTGCTACAATGACATATGTTGATACTGGTCATTCTATTGAAGGTAATAATATTACTGACAGACAACAAAGAAGAGGAACAATTTATAATACATTACCCATAACTGGCGAAGAACAGATACGATTTAAAATTAGATCTAAGTTAGGAACATTAGATTTTAGTAGAAATCCCCTATTAGTAAATTCTACAACTAATCTAGGGCAGGAGAGTCAAAGAGAATCTGTAGGATTAAATTTAATTTCTAATGAAGGATTGAAAAATCTTAGTATACCTCTTAATAAGAAATATAATGGATCTATTAGTAATTCTGCAATTAAAATATTGAAAGATGAATTTGGATTGACAGGAGATAAAATCAAAGTTGATCCTACGAGATATGCTTATTCTTTTGTTGGTGCCGGAGAATCTCCATTTGAAAATTTACTTAATTTAGCATCAAAAGCTACTCCAGCAGGAAAAGGTAATCCTGGATATTTTTTCTATCAAACACAAGATGGATTTAATTTTAGGTCTATTGATCAATTGATTTCACAACCAGTAAAGCAAACATATTATTCATCTGGTGCATTTAAATCTTCAGTATCTGATGATAGTAATGATGTTAAAATTATTAAATATACTGTAGTAAAGAATCAAGATATAATTAATGCCTTGAAGACAGGTGTTTATATTAGTAGAAATATATTTTTTGATCCTAGAACTTTTAAGTATGTTGAAAAAGTTTATCGTTTATCTAATAAAGGATTGGAAACATCTTTAGGATCTAATGCTTATATACCAAAAAATACTGCTAGTTATTCTAGAGTTCATCAGCATATATTAGATGTTGGTTTTTATGATTCTGGAGTAAGTTTTGAGACAAATAATGATCCCATTAATTATCAAGCACAAGCAACTATGAGATACAATTTATTAGTATCTCAAGTTATTTTGATGATGGTTCCATGTAATCCTAATCTTAGAGCAGGTGATACAATAAGATGTGAATTTGAAAAGATTACTGGTGATTCGAAAGATATTGGATCTTTTGATGAAAATCAGAGTGGTAAATATTTAATTCTCAATTTACGACATAATTTTTCCACTAAACAATCTTATACAGCATTAACTCTGGTTCGTGATTCGTATGGAATATATACTAATAAAAATAAAGGATAATGTTCAATAATTTTAGTAAAGATCCACTAATACCATTTATTGCTACAGTTGTTTCCTTTAGTGAACAAAAGGAACAAGTTGAGGGAGTGGGATGGGGATATAGGTATAAGATTGCTGTTATGGGAGATTATTCTCAAGATCAATCTGATTTAACTGATGCCCAAATTGCTTATGGTTATTGTATTGTTCCCACAACGGCAGGTAGTGGAGCCGGCAATTTTGGTAAATCCGTTCATATTGCTCAAGGTGATGTTGTTTTTGGTCTTAAAGTTGGTGGAAAAAGAGGAATATTAATTATTATTGGTGTTTTTCCGAGAACTAAGTATATTAAATCTGGAGTTAGTAGATTTGATTCAGAATCTGGATTCTATAAAGAAATAAAACCAACTACATTAGTTCGTAGAAATGAAATCAATGAACAAGGAGGAAATCCAAGATTGCCAAGACCTAAAAAACCTACTACAAAACAAAATAAACAATCACCTATCCTAGCATCTAAATAAAAATAAAATTATAAATGTCAACACCGAATGAACTACTGACATTAGCAGCGATTGCTGCCTTAGAAGCAGGAGATGCTCAGTCTCGTGCTGATGTTGCACAATCAATTTATAATAGAGTAGCAGATTATAAAGTAGAACCAAGACCTGGTTATGGTGGAAATGTTTATGAAGCTGTGATTGCTGATGGACAATATCAACCTGCTTATGTGAATCCAAATGTAAGTAGTGGTTCTGGTACTAAAACTGCTTCTGTATGGAAGAATATAACTGATGAAGATAGTGCCGTCAGAGCAATGAGGTACTATTATGATAAAAAAGGTCAATCTATATCAGATTCTGCAATAAGAAAACAACTGAGAGATTCTGTAGCAGCAATTACAAATCCAGGATTGCAAGCAAATGCAGCAAGACATGTTGGTGGTAGAACTGAATTTTTGGGTGCAAATGAAGATGTACGTGGACCTGATGTAGTATGGAGAGGAACTAGAAATGATAATAAATATTATGCTCAGTATGGAACTAGACAACAGTTGCAAAGAGGACCTGCAGAAGTTCCTGAAAGTATCTCCTCTACTTCATCAGTAAGAAAAACAGGAACAGAGGTATTTAATGAATCTTTGATAGAAGATCCATTAACACCAGCAGAAGAAGAAATACAACAAGCAAATGAAGAAGGAGAAGTAATTGATTCTACTGAATCGGAAGAAGATGATGATGAGGATGATGATGAGGAGGAGACTGTAGAAGAAGAAAAAGAGGATCCGGAATTAACAACAACTACAGGCACTGCAGTTACTCTTGCTGATCCTTGTAAGAATAATTTCTTTGATATAGCAGAAGCACATCTTGAAAACTTTTTTAATAAAGTTACTAATGCTGCTAATGTAATTTTAAATTTACCAAATGAAATTAAAATTATTAGTAGATTATTAACAGGTGCTGCTAGTGGATATATTGGTTCTCTTACCGAACAATTATCAGGAAAAATTGCTCCCATTATTAGTAATGGTTTGACAACTATTGCTAATAATGTCGAGGAACTATTGACCGGAAAAAGTGTAACTGAAGTTATTAAAAAAACCACAGAGGAGCAGGGTAAACTTGAAGGACCTATTAAAAAACTTTTTGCTGGATTGGAATGTTTGGCATCAAAGGTAATAGATGCTGCTGAAAATATATTTGGTGATATAATTAATGATGCTATTAAAACAGTTTTAAATGTTCCTGTATGTGCTGTTACTCAAATACTTAGTGAGTTTAATAACAAAGTGGTAAACATAATAGATTCTGTTGTTGAACCTCTTTTAGGACCGTTTAGAAAAGCATTTGATTTTATATTTAATGTAAAAGATTTTATATTTGGTTCTATAGATGTTATTAAAAAGGTCTCAAATTTATTCAAGTGTGGTGAAAAACAAAAATGCCCTACATCAAGTAAGTATATAATTGATAAAGGTTTGGCGAAAGATAGGGGTGAGGAAGAGCAAAAAGGATTCTTACAGCAAGCTTTAACACAAGGATCTCTTGGTTCTTCACCTCCTTGTTATACCGGTAATGTATTAGAGTGTGGAATACCGAAAGTTGAGTTTTTTGGTGGGGGAGGATCTGGTGCTGCTGGTAGAGTAATACTTGGCAATTTTGTAAATGAACTTGATACTGAAGGTATAGTGGGTTCTGTACAAAAAACAGCAAGTATTGTTGGCGTGGAAATAGAAGATCCTGGTAGTGGGTATGAGGATGCTCCATTTATTACCTTCAGTGATAATTGTGATAAAGGATATGGCGCCTATGGTAGAGCAGTTATTCAGGGTGGACGTGTTACTTCTATCCTGATAACGAGTATAGGGGAAAATTACCCTACAGAAACGGATCAGCAAGATGAAGTCTTTTATATTGATGATGTAATTATTGAAAATCCTGGAACTAATTATGATGAAGATGATACTGTTGAAGGACTTGAACTAACAATTTCAAATGGAAGAGTCACTGCAGTTGGAATTAAAGACGTAGCATTCAATGGATACCCAGACCTAAATATCAATAGTAGTACAGGATACGGAGCTATATTAAGACCAGTTATGAGAATAGTTCCGCCACAGAAAGAAGTTGTTCAAGTTATAGATTGTGTGAGGTAATATATGGGACAAGAAGCAAAATTTATAGAAACTAGCCCAAAACATATTAGGGAAACTGGTAATTCCAGAATGACCTATGCTGGAAAAGCAGCATATATTCAGGCATCTGAATCAGAAAATGGTCTTCGTTTTGTTCAGGGACACTACGAGAATGGAATCTCACAGATTCATGCCGAAGGAACACTTCAGGTTGAAGCAGGTGCTAAAAATCAGGCAGGAAATGTAGATTTTTTATTACATACGATTACTGGCGATCTTGCCACAAGTTCTCCATCTGGGTCTACTAGAGTATATGCAGATACAATTGTACTTCAAGCAGCAACAGAAATTGTAATTGATGCTCCTACAATAAGAATTGGTTCTACAACAATTGGTGGAACACGAGAAATAAAATTAATAGCATCAGATGTTAAAGTTCAAATAGCTGATAATGATCCTAAAAGTTTAGGTGATTTTCTAAAAGTTAGTAATATATTCAAGGCTGTTAGTGGTCCTAAGTCTACGATAGACTTTGCTAAATTTGTGGGGGCAGTATAGAATGGCTAACGTTCCAAATAACGTAGATTTTAGTCAATCAGGAAATTCGGTATTTGAAACTGTTTACATTTATGATACTCTTTATGTTGACAATTTACAAGTTGAAGGTGGTAGTATTGATTTAGATGAGTTAAATGTAAAGAATAAATTTACAGTTGGTTCAGACAAAAAATTATTTAATATTGATGCTTCAACAGGCAACATTGGAATTAATACATTAAATCCTGATAGAGAAATTGTAGGGGTTGGAAGTGCTCTTTTTAGCGGTAATATTGATATTGTTGGATCTCTTGCCAGACTAGGTATTGGATCGGATTATGTAGATCCAAATAATGAAAGGCAACTTGAGATTGGTCATAGTGTTAAAATAAGTAAATTTATTTACGATAGTAATAATAATAAAGGTGCAAATACCTTTGTTCTTTCTAGAGATGAGACTGGAATTATTTGGAGAGAATTATCTTCAGAAGTTCAGGAAGGTATCTTTTTACAGGAAGATGGTGCATTTGTTGGTGGCGGTGTTTCTTTTAGCACAATTAATTTTGTAGAAAAAGATAGTCTAGGAATTTCTACAGAAATTTTAGGTATTACTTCTTCTGGTCAATCTGGTCTTGCGACCATATTCTCCAATGATTATTGGGGTAATAGTATTCTGATAGATGATACTAACACTGGGATCTATAGATTAACAAATGTTGGTATTTTTACTAATACTCCTTTAGTTCCTCTTCAAATTGGAGTTAGTACTGATACTGATGAAAATGTTGTTGGTATTACATCAGGAAGAGTTGGCATTGGAACCACAAATCCAAGATTGCCTTTGGATGTTTATGGTGCCGTTTCTATTAGTGGTGTAACAACTCTTGCATCTGCTGGAGGTATTACAACAACTGGTGGAGATTTATTTGTCAATAATGGTCTTTCAGTAGGTGGTGTTGCCACTGTAGTTGGAGATTTGGATGTAAATGGTGGAGATATAAAAACTAATCAAACTACATTTAATTTACTTAACAGCACGGTAACCACATTAAATCTTGGTGGTGATGCTACTACTGTTGAGATAGGTAAATCTGATGCTATTGGTGTTATAAGCATCAATGCAACAAAAGACTCTACTAGTAAAACGACAGGTGCATTAGTTGTTGATGGTGGTGTTGGTATTGCTAAAACTTTAAGTGTTGGAGGAAATGTAAGTGTTGGTAATACCTTAATATTAGATGGAAAACTTCAGGATATTAATGATGATTTAGGTAACACAGTTTCATCAACTTTATATACACCAACAGCAGCTTCATACAATCCAGCAAATGGAAATCTTACATTAACGATTGCTGATCATGGATTTGCTAATAATGATTTAATTAGAATTGCTGATAATTCTTTGACATTTACTTGTGATAAAGATAGTCATGGTAGTAACCACACATATCCAAGATTAAGTGATCCTGCAAGTGGTAAGTGGTTATCTGTTAGTAGTGCATCCACAAATACATTTGTGGTTAATATTGGAAAATCTGGTTCAAATGACCAATATGCTCATACCTTTATCTCTGCTCTTAATGATTGTATTATACATTCAGTGGGTCAATATCTTAAAGATGATTATCGTTTGGCATCAGTAGGAACAGGTGTTACATGGAGACCTTCTGGTGTAGAGACTAAAAAGACTATTTGGGTCTCTACAAGCGGTAATGATAATAATAGCGGATTGCTTGAAGGTGATGCTAAAGTAACCATAGGAGCAGCAGCAGCAATTGCTCAAGAGAATGATACTATTATTGTAAGACCGGGTGTTTATGATGAAAATAATCCCATTGGTCTTCGTACAGATGTCTCAATTACAGGTCAAGATATAAGACTTGTAACAATAAGACCAAAAAATTTACAAAGAGATATCTTTCATGTAAGAAGAGGATGTTTGGTTGAGAATTTAAATTTCTCTTGCAGTAATGTTTCTACTGCCAATACTGCTGGTGCAGCTGTGGCATTCCCACCAACACAAGCAGATATTGATGCTGAAACTGCATATCAGGCAGTTAGTGGATATACTGATATTGGACCAGCAACTGAAGGACCTAGTGGAAGATGGAGAAGTCCATATATTCGTAATTGTACCAACTTTATGACAGAAAGTATTGGTATGAGAATTGATGGTAATCATGCAACGGTAAATGATATTGCTAATAATGCTGGCAATAATCTAAAATCTATGGTTTGTGATTCATTTACACAATATAATGAAAATGGTATTGGAGTATCAATAACTAATGAAGGATATGCTCAGTTAGTTTCTATATTTACAATTAATTGTGATATTGGAATTTATGCTGATACTGGAGGGCAGTGTGATTTAACTAATTCAAACTCGTCTTTTGGTAATTTTGGATTAGTTGCAGTTGGATTGGGAAAGACTCAATTTACTGGGTTAACAACAGACACTGTTGCAGAATCTGATACTTTAGTGGCATATGGAGTAACAGATACTAGCAATAATGCTAGGAGACCTTATGATGGACAGGCATTATATTTTAAAATTAATTTAGATAATTATGCTGATGCTGTTGGAACAGGAACAATAACATCTCCACTCGAAAGATTGGGTAGTATAAATGTTACTAATGGTGGATCTGGTTTTAGTCAATCTAGTCCGCCTAATATTATTATTCGAGATAATGATGGAAATATTATACCAAAAGGTCCTCAAGGAATTCCTGCCGAAGCAAGCGCTAATGTAAGTGCGGCAGGAACAATAACATCTATTGATGTTGTTAATTCTGGTAGAAATTATCTATCGACTCAAAATATTGTTGTTGATATTGATGGAAATACATCATTAGCATCTGCTGTTATGGAACCAATTTACTTTACAGTTTCAGAAGCAACAGAGCAAACAACAACAGGAATTACTACGATTACTTTAAATGAATTTGTTCCATATCAATTAGAATTAGATGATCCAATTGAGATGAGAAGAATTAGTAGGATTCTTACTTCATCACATTCTTTTGAGTATATTGGTTCTGGAACGAGCATAAATACCTCGTTACCCTTTGAGGGTGCCATTCCTATTAAAGCAAATGAAGTTGTTGCTACAGATGGAGCACAAATTCCATTTACTAGCACAGACCAAAAAGGTAACTTCGATATTGGGGATGGTATCCAAGTTGATCAAACTACATCTACTATACGAGGGAGAGATTTCAGTAGAGCAATTCAGGCAGAAGTCACACCATTAATATTAGCTTTGGGATAATATGGCAATAGCACCACTAAATAAATTTCGCACAATCGCTGTTCCAGTCGCACCAGGAGTAAGTACTGTTTATACGGCTCCTACTGGAACTTCTGCTATCGTTCTTTCTGCCACAGTTGCTAATGTAGGTATAGGAACTACTTATCCAAAAGTAACTTTTACGCACCAAAGAAAAAATTTATCTACAAGAACAAAAGGTAATATAATTAATAATAGAGTCGTTAAGGAAATAGAAATACCTCCAAATGATTCTTTAATTATTGTGGAAGGAAAACTTGTTTTAGAAAGAACAGCTCTTGTGGAGGATTCGATTGTAGTATCAGGGATACAATCGGGAATTGTTAATATTTCAAACGTCGTATATGATAATAGTACAGGATTAACTACAGTAACTGCTAATGGGCATGGTTTTCTTGTGGGTGATGAAATTACCATGAGTGGGATTGCATTTACTTGTAGTCCTGGGGGTAATTATGGTCTTACAACCACAATTTATCCAAAACCACAAAGAGGATTTACTGTAGATACTGTTGTTGATGTTAATAATTTCGAAACAAACACAGGGGTAGTTGTTGGTATAGCACATACATATGTGTCTGGTGGACAAGTTGGTCCTTTACAGATGGAATTAGTAATGAGTATCTTGGAGAATAGCACGTCATAAGAAATGCCAAAGTATATAAGCGGTAGAAGTAAGTTAAGGGATCCTAGTAAACTAACTGCTGATAGATATCGTTATGTTGGATTGGATCAGGTAGAGCCAAATCTTGGCAATCCTCCAAATGGAAATCCGGAAATATATGGTTTTTCTAATGTTCCATCTGGAGAAAGATACCAAATTGTTTCTATTGAAGGGCATCCCGGAGAAAGATATTGGATACCTGTTGAAGGTGGTATTATTCCTGGATCAATTACAATTTATGATGAAGGAACATTAGTTGGTGGTATTAATAGCACTACACAATTAAATTTTGTTGGTTCCGCTATTACTGCTACTTCTGTTAATACCTTTAAAGAAACTACTTTAACACTACGAGATTCTTTAACTTTTAGTTTTACTGCGGGATTAGGAGTAACTCAAAAAAATTCGGATGCCTTTGGATATGTAAAAGAATCTACAACAAATGCTGGTGTTGTTACAATTACTAATGTAACAGGATCTTTTACCACAAATGCTGCTGATGAGTTGTTTCAGGATGCTGTTGGTATAGCAAGAACTCCATTATCAAAAAGTGCAGTTACTAATGCCAGTGTAGCTTCTTCTATTACAGTAGCTCCATATTTTTCAACAAATGAGCAAGTTACTTTTAATGATAATGGAGAATTTAATGGTGCTGGTGGATTAGTTTATCGAAAAAATGGTGCCAGTGATGATACTAGTGTTGGATTGGCATCTGTTGGTATAGGAACAGATAATCCATACAGAACTCTTCATATTGGTGGTGATTTAAAATTAGATGGAACAATTTATGATAATGATAATGAACCGGGCGCTCAAAATAATATTTTAACAAAAGGAACAGATGGAGTTATATGGCAGAGACAGGAAGCAGTAATTACTGGTGCTGGTGGAACAATAGGGCAGGTTCAATATCATAATGATGCTGGAACTGTTGGTGGAGCATCTAATTTTTATTTTGATGCCAATAATAATAGGGTAGGTATTGGTTCGACAATTCCAACTGTATTGCTTGATGTTCTTGGTAATAGTAAGCACACAGGAGTTTCTACTTTTAATAATATTCTTTCTGTAGCAGCAGGTTCTACCTTTATTATAGGAGACAATGTTGGTATTACAACTCATGCTACAATAAATGGTGATGATTTAATTATTGAGACTGCTACTCCTAGATTGTCATTATATTCTAATCAGAATCAAATTTCTGAAATTAAATTATTGGAAAGGGTTGCTAATTATAATGATTCTAAGTATGGGGCTTTTATAAGATATGATGGAGGAGCTCCTTCCCCTACTAATGTTATAATTATGGGAAGTTATGATAATGACGTTCAGTATAAATTAATCGATACATATAGAACTAATAGTACGTCTAACTCTTTAAATTTTTATAATAATAATACTTTAAAGTTTGAGGTAAAGAATAGTGGAGCAAAAGTAACTGGAAATATAGAAGTAACTTCAGGCACATCGGATTTTCAAGGAGATGTAAGATTTGATGGGCAGACTACTAATCGTGATATTTACTTTGATAGAAATGACGATTCTCTATATGCTTATGATAATGCTCAGTTCCGTATTGGAACCGATGGTGATGTAAGAATATATCATGATGCCTCAAATACTTATATTGAACCAATATCAGACGGAGTTGGTCATTTAATTGTAGGTTCGGCAACGACTGACATTGCAAGGTTTGTTTATAATGGTGGAGTATCACTTTATTACCAAGATGTTTCAAAGTTTGATACAATTGGTGCTGGAGTTACTGTTTATGGTACGGCAATTCTTCCTCAAATTAATACAGTCGGTATAGCAACGATTGATAATGTTCAAATAGGTCATAGTGATGATAATACAATTAATACTTCTACAGGTAATCTGATTTTAGATTCTGCCGATGGAACTGTTCAAGTCAATGATGTTTTATATGTAAATGATTCTACACAATCTAATAATGCCACAAGTGGAGCACTCAGAATAAATGGTGGTGCCGGTATTGCCAAAAATTTAAATGTTGGTGGTGGTGTTACAACTGGTGGAAGATTAAAGATCAATACTCATGTTGATATTAATAGTGGATTTGGAACATTTATTGCTTCTGTTGGAGCTGCCACGACTATTGATGAATTTAATGTTATAACAAGTGAATTTAAAACGGCAGAATATACTTTACATTTTGAACAAACAGATAAAATACATTCACAAAAAGTTCTTGTTATGATTGGAGGCACAACCACAGCACATTCTCAAGAATTTGCGATTATGTATCATCCTGATCGAATGGTTTCATTTGATACTACTATAAGTGCCGGTATTTGCACTCTTTTCGCAACTCCTCAGTCTGGTATGACAGGATTGACTACATTTAGATTTTCTAGATCATCTTTGTTATGATCTCTCAATAAATAATTAAAAGATATACTTGCAATGGCAGAAAAGTTTTTTGGCGTAGAAGATATAAAGGTAATAGGTTTAACTTCGACTAAAAATCTGATAGTTTCTGGTGTCAGTACTTTAGGTGTTACTACTCTTACTAATGTAACTGCTCAGCAATTTAATGTATCTGGTGTTAGTACTTTAGGTGTTACTACTCTTACTAATATTACGGGTCAGCAACTTAATATAAGTGGTATTACTACTTTAGGTGTTACTACTCTTACTAATATTACGGGTCAGCAACTTAATGTATCTGGTGTTAGTACTTTAGGTGTTACTACTCTTACTAATGTAACTTCCCAACAACTCATTGTCTCTGGTGTTAGTACTTTAGGTGTTACTACTCTTACTAATGTAACTTCCCAACAACTCATTGTCTCTGGCATTTCTACAATAGGAAATATCTTTATAGAACCAGTTGGAACAGGAGCTTCAGTTGGTGAAAAGAATCCTGGAGTCAGTGGAGTTGTTACTTTTTATGGCGATGGTTCTGGATTAAGAAATGTCGTTGCGATTGGAACTGGTATTGATATACAAAATAGTGGAGTTGATGTTGGATCTGTATCTGGTATTAATTTTGGTAATAATTTAACTGGTAATTTAGGTGATGGTGTTTATACTGTAAATGCTGCAGATGCTCCAGATGTTCCAGATTTTTATTGGACTCAAAATAGTACAGGAATTCATACTTTAGGTAATGTAGGTATTGGAACCACAACTGCCAATCATAAATTAATTGTAAAGGGAACTGTAGATATTGATGAGATTCTTATAACACATTTTCTGGGTGAATGGTATATACCTGCAGGCTATACAAGACAAACATCTGTTCAGGTTGGTCAAGGAATTACAAACAGTAGTCTTGGAATAGGAGCCACAAGAACCACAGATGCTGAAATTTATAATCATTGTTGGGATAATTACGAAGCTTTTGATCTCGATGGTGATGGAATAGTAAGTAGTAGTGATACTCGTATGTTTTTAAACTATGCATATGGGGCTGCATTTGCTGGTAGTGCGTTGATAGGAAATCTTTCCAATGTATATCCTTATAATGCAACTAGAACCACTCACGAAGAAATTAGAAGACATCTTTCAAAATATGATTATATATCAGATACTGGTGTATCGTATACTGATACGCAAACAGTACTTAGTGGAATTACCACTAGGTCATCTACTAAAATATTAGATGTTGGTATTGGTGTTACTGGACCAGGAATTCAGGCAGGAACAACGGTTACTGGTATTGGCACTACAACAGTAACTATAAGTCAGGCAGTAACACAAACTGAAACAAGTGCAACAGTTTATTTTGGTAATGGAGTATTAGATGTTGATGGGAATAAAGAAGTTGGAGCACTGACTGATTCTTCTACGGTAATAAAAGTATTCGGAAAAATGATAAGTGATAGTCCTTCTCCTGAAGGAACACCACCCCGAACAAAAGAAGGTTTTGAAAATTATGATTTCAGTAATGCTTCTAATTTAAATCCTGATGATGGTGGTGGAGCACAATTTAGGGCGTTTCGAGGAGTTGGTATTGGAACTACTGTTTTAGCAAATGATGATAAGTATGTATTTCAAGTTGTTGGTAAAAGTAAATTCGATGGTGGTCTTAATATATCTGGTGTTTCTACATTTGATGGGAGTTTAACAGTAAAGGGTGATATTAAAGGAACAGCAGATAATGCAGATAGAAGTATTTTCTCTTCTTTTGCTGATTATGCAAGTCATAGTGAAACATCAAATGGATCTTATAATCTTGTAGGTATTGGATCAACTTATAGTCAAGTAGGAATTCTTACTGGATCTCATGCTGATGATGATAATGATCGATTTGGACGTTCTGTAGCAACCAGTGCCGATGGTAAGACTATTATTGTTAGTGCTTATCAGGATGAACATCCTGACAATTCTGACAAATCTGGTCTTGTTTATGTCTATGATCGTGTTGGAACTACTTTTACTGAAGTAGGAATCCTTACCGGAACTTATGCTAGTGATGCGTATGATCGATTTGGATATTCTGTAGCAACCAGTGCCGATGGTAAAACTATTATCGTTGGTGCTTATGGTGATGAACTTCCCGATTCCGGTTCAGCTTCTGGTCTTGTATATGTTTTTGATCGTGAAGGAAATGACTTTACTGAAGTAGGAATCCTTACTGGATCTTATTCTGGTTCCAATGATGACTTTGGATCCAGAATTGCATGTAGTGCCGATGGTAATATTATTGTTGTTGGCGCTAAGGACGATAATCTTCCGGGTTCTGCTGATGATTCTGGTCTTGTATATGTTTTTGATCGTGAAGGAAATGACTTTACTGAAGTAGGAATCCTTACTGGATCTCATGCTGATGATGAGAATGATGAATTTGGATACTCAGTTGCATGTAGTGCCGATGGTAATACTATTATTGTCGGTGCTAGGGACGATAATCTTCCGGGTTCTGCTGATGATTCTGGTGTCGTATATGTCTATGATCGTGTTGGAACTACCTTTAATGAAGTAGGAATCCTTACCGGAACTTATGCTGATGATGAGAATGATGAATTTGGATACTCAGTTGCATGTAGTGCCGATGGTAATACTATTATTGTTGGTACAGGAACTGATAAAATTAATGATGGAGATGGAAATGGTCTTGTATATGTTTTCGATCGTGAATATTCTGTTGGAATAGGAACCACTTTCACTCAAGTAGGAATCCTTACTGGATCGGTGACTGGTAACGGTAATGACTTTGGAAAATATTTGGCATGTAGTGCCGATGGTAATATTATTGTTGTTGGTACTCCTGAGGGACCTGTCACCACCGTTCCCAATACTGGTCTTGTATATGTCTTTAATCGTCAGGGAAATAACTTTAATGAAGTAGGAATTCTTACCGGAACTTATAGTTATGATGGAATTGATGATAAATTTGGAAGTGCCGTAGCATGTAGTGCTGATGGAAAACATATTATTGTTGGTGCTTATGAAGATGAACTTCCTGGTTCCGATACTGATTATGGTCTTGTTTATGTTTTTGATCAAGATACAAAAGAAACTCCACTTATAAGAGTCGGTGTTGACAATGAATTATTCATTGATGGCAATATATCAATCGCCGACACCACAAGTAATGCAGGTGGAGCACGATATATTAGCACTGAAGCACCATCTGCTGGTATTGGAACAGAAGGTGATATTTGGTATGATATTTCATCAACTGGAGATTCTTTTGGAACCAGTGGAAATATTCCAATCGGCGGAATTATTATGTGGTATGGGTCGGTTGCGAATATTCCAACATCATGGAGATTATGCGATGGACAATCTCACAGCACTGCTATTGGAACAATTCAAACGCCTGATTTAAGAGGGCAATTTGTTGTTGGTGCTGCTGATGATAGTGTAGAAGGAACATTTAGTAATAATGTAGGTGTTGGTTCTACTGGTGGTAGTGCTGATGCTGTAATTGTTGAGCACGAGCATACTGCAGGCACTTTGTCTGGTAGTTTTAATATGTGGCCAACTGGTGAAGGTTATTCCAATTCACCTAGAAATGTTGGGGGAGAGACCTCTAATACTTCTGGAGCAATTTCTGTTACTATTAGTGGTAATACAGGAAGTGTTGGTGTTGGCAGCACTAATGCAAACCTCCCACCATATTATGCTCTTGCCTATATTATGAGAGTTGTATAGTTATGGCAGAAGGTTATATTAAAAATAAAAATATTTGGAACCCTATTAATAATACTTATGTAAGACATAATGGTGTTTGGAAAAAAATTCATAAACAGAGTATCAAAGAATCTGGTATATGGAAAGAAATTTCTGATTTTACTAGTGATACATTTTTATTGGAGATTGGAAGTACAAGTTCTACGACTTATGATTCATGTAGTACAACAAGAACTGCGCACGTAACTTTTGACAGAGATTCTAATATTCTTATTGGAGTTGCTAATTATTATTATGATGCTACTCGTGATAAAATTGCTCTCATTAGTAAATGGAATTCTAATGGAGAATTTATTTGGGAGCAAGCATTTGATACAACTCAAAATTCTGATACTTGTTTAATAGACACTGATAGTGATAATAATGTATATTTTATGACCAGAGAGGATGCTTATCCTAGAATGTATAAATTGTCAAAAACAGATGGTTCCATTATTTGGCAACGATACTATAATAGTGTTAATGCTACTTATTATTTTGGCATAACTGGTAATGATGATGTAGTAATTGGTGGATATACAGGTTATAATTGTGCTGGTGCCAATAGAGGAAGAACGGTATTTAAAAAAATATCTACTTCTGATGGATCTATAACTGCTAATAATGGACTAGCACCAGGAAATTGCGCATGGTCTGGTGTTTCCGTGCTTTGGCACTTTACTACTGACGGTACAGATTTTTATGGTGGTGGTAATGGGGGATATACCAACAACCCGAATATAGGACAAGGTGTATTTGGATGTGCCACAAAAGTAAGTTCTAATGGCACATTAGCCCAACTGAGTGCTGGTTCTAATACTGCTGGAGTTAATTATTCTTATTTTCCTACTTGTATTCATGGAAATATGACTAGTCTGACAAATAGAACACCATCTACTGTGGGATATACGGCGGTTGGTCTCCTATACAATTATCCATACGGATCTGTATTTACGCTTCATTTTATAAATTCCACTCTTGCTCAGGTTTCTAATGGTTATTACAGATTTTCTGATTCTGATAGGGCTAGTGGATATTCAAACAATCCTATTTTTACAGATGATGGTATCACATATCGTAATGGTATTGTTTATTGTGCTGTTGTATCGACTAAAAACATTATTAATATTTTTGCATTAGGTAGTGATGGAACTATTTTGTGGAATAATAAATTGGAAGGTGTAACTAGTGGTAGTACAACTTATGAATTAAGTTTAAGTGAAGTTGGTAAAGATAATGTTACTTGTAGACTTAATTATCATGATGGTAGAATTGTTTTAGTTACTGTTTCTTCTAATAGTACATCGGCAATAGATGGCAATTTTTCGGGGAAAGTTGTACAAGTATGGAAATTGCCAGCACAACAAATGACAGATACAATTACATTTGGTAATGGTTCATATGAATATAAATCATCAAGTGCAATAACAAAGATTACAGGTCTGAATACTTGGAGTTTTCCATATGCATTTCCTGGAGCTGTAAGCGCAGGATATGGAACTGATAGTGAAAATGCAAGAAGTACTTTAGATCCAAATCTTGAGTATTATAGATATTTTAATTCGTAAAATAATAACAAAAAATGAATTTATCTAAAACAGAACTTATTGAAAAATGTATGGATATTATCCAGAAAAAAAATGAAAATAATGAAAATATACCTATTGGATATGTTGGACATGAATTTTTAATAGAAATTTATTCTAACTTAACTGAAGATAATTTGGAAGAAAGTGTTCAGATTCTTATTGATGAAGCCCATAAAATTTTTAACATTATGAATGATAACCAGTAAATCTACTGGCACACACCCCTTGACCACCCGGTCCAGATGCCCTATAATATGGGGGTAATCAACGGAACCCAGATGACTGAAGAATACGTGGTCGGTATCGTGATCGATGTCTGCTCCCGCTCCTTCCTCCTCCTGAGCAATGAGGGTGATGAGAAGATGGTAGAATGTGAAACTGTTGATCAGTTTATGAATGTTCTTGAGATGGTGACTGCTAATTTGACTGATGAGCAGATCGAATATGCAGACCTTGCAGTTTATGAAAAGGTGTGATATACTATCACTAAATAAATTTTAGCGATGCATATTTACACCGTGCAACACTGGCAAGAAAATTGGGATGAACTGCTCTCCAGAGTCGAAGATGGGGAGCAGATAGGGGTGACAAACGGAGAAAACACGGCAGTAATGACACAGGCAGATATAGAAATATTACGAATACACACAGATCACGACGACGCATCATAACCTTTTGGGAGTGTCGCATAACGGTTAATGCGCCCTGCTTATAACGGGGTCATCCGGGTTCAATTCCCGGCATTCCTACCAGGGGGATTAGCAATCTGGTGAATGCACCGAACTCATAATTCGGCTGAGGCGAGTTCGATCCTCGCATCCCCCACCTATACGCGAGCATGGCGGAATCGGTAGACGCATCGGACTTAAAATCCGTCGAACATTGTGTTCATGGGGGTTCAAGTCCCCCTGCTCGTA
>Ga0163180_10000453_pt1 | contig 23748 bp, 16 predicted proteins | sample AtlANTMetagenome_2_FD_109647 | JGI IMG/M metagenome (GOLD analysis project Ga0163180, IMG submission 109647) | Marine eukaryotic phytoplankton communities from the Atlantic Ocean - Atlantic ANT 4 Metagenome | ecosystem: Environmental > Aquatic > Marine > Oceanic | place: North Atlantic Ocean...
CTCGCCTCCATCTCAATCCTCTACAGCACCAGCAACATCATCCACCACTACGGGACGGAGCAATACGTGGCGGCCTCCCTCGGCCTCTTTGCCAGCGTGGCCCTGCTCTTCTGGTATGTCCTGCGCATCCTCATGATCCTCAAGGGCAACGACTAGATCCTTCCCTTCCCGGACAACTCAACTTCCAAGCGCCGGCGGGTTCCCCTGCCGGCGTTTTACGTTGCCACCCGTGGGGACAACCCTTTCCCGGCGGCACTCACCCGCGGGATACCTCCCGGCCCTACGAGGACGCTTCCCGGGCCCGACGCGCGGCCTTGAAGGAACGAATCGCCATCACGGTGAAGAAGATGCAGATCGCCGTCATGAGGGCAATCAGCACCGGCCCCGGCCCACTGAGCTCGCTCTTGATCGCGCTCGACCCGAGACGCCCGAGCCCAGCCAAGCTACCCAAGGCAGAGAAGAGCACCGCAATGTGCATCCCGGCCATGTTATTCTTCAGGGCTACCAGTCCACCAAGTAGCATGAGGGCACCCACGCCGGAGGGGATAAGCGCCGTCCCGGACTGTTTACTGGCCCCGATGGCCTCCCATCCGAAATAACCCACGAGCCCCACGATAATAAGGGCCACTGAACACATGAAGCAGAGATTTTTCATGGGGCCATCCTAACCTGCCGGGGATCAGCGTCAAGGCATGGCCTCCTCCATGACCGGGACGAACGCTCAGGACGGCATCCGGTGAATGAACAATTCCACCTCTTCCCACTGCCCGATCAGGGCCCGGGCCTCATTCTCCCCGAGGACCGAACAGGCCGTGGAAAGGGCATCCGCCAGCCAGGCCTCCCGCGCCGTCACTGCCACCACTTTACGCGCCTCCACACAATCCCCGGTCCGGGGGTCAATGATATGGTTTTTCCCGGAGCCCGTCCCGAAGTAGAGCCCGGACCCGGAGGAAACCGCCAGCGCTCGATCTCGCAGGGAGACCTCTTCGCCCTTCAGGCCCCGCAATCCCACCACCCAGTCCTTTCCCGAGGGCTGCCCCCCGAGGGCATAGAATTCACCAAGATTAACGAGGCAGTGCCGGGCTCCTCCCGCCCGCAGGATCTCACTGGCACGGTCCGTAATCCAACCCTGCGCCACCCCATTGAGGCTCAGGGCCATTCCTTCCTGCCCAAAGCCCATCTCCTGCTCCGAGCAACTCACCTTCCGGTAGTCGACCTTGTCCAGCCACCGGGTCTGCTCCTCGGGATCGATCCTGCCCGTGGTCTCCACCGTTTCGCGCAACCACGTCCAGTAGGGTTGAATGGTGGGGTCAAAGGCTCCCCCGGACCGTTCGGCCACCAGCAGGGACTTGGTCACAAGGTCCACCAGTTCGGCTGGCGGGTCTGCCAGTTCTCCCTCCCGGTTGAGCTGGGACAGGGCGGAATCCGGCAGATAGAGCGAAAACAGTTCCTCCAGCCGCTGCATCTCCTCCACGCACTGCTTGATCAAGGCCTCCGCCTCCCTGGCGGGCAGGTCATGAACTGCCATGTCCACATCAGAGTTGAAGAGAACCCCGCGCCAGCGGGAAACCTCAACCTGCCTCACTCCCTGGCATCCGCTCCCTGCGAGGCAGGCAGCGCTGGCCCCGGCCACGATGGAAAGGGAGCGACGACGATTCATTTTCTTGCCTTCAGCTTCGTTTGAAAAGCAGGCGAATACCCAGCACGGTCAGAACGATCACCGCCAAGCCGGTCAGGTCAACGAGGAAACGTCCCACCTTGCCCAGAAGGCTTCCACTGTGCAGGTCCGTGATCACCCGGGACCAGGTGAATTCGGAGCTCTCCACCAGGACTCTCTGGAGGGATTCTCTCTCCTCCTCACCTGCCTCCAGACTATTCCATTTCACCAATGCTCCCGGGACTGCAGCCTCGAAATCAAGGAAATCCTCTCCCAGGACATGCTGCCCGGCACTGGTTTTCAAATGCACCCGGCGGGAATCATCAAGGCCGATCCCGGTGATTGGAACCGCCGGGAGGGATTCCTCCCCAAGTCGGTCCAGATAGTCTCCCTGCGAATCGTAGACAAATACCTCGCTCCCGGTGGCAATTACCAGCTCCCGAGGCCGGGCAACTGCGCCAATAAGATTACCACTTTCCTCCAGAACCCTGTCATCCACAAAAAGAACTCCTCCCCAACCTGCGACCTTGAAGCGACCGGCAGAAGTCACGAGCGGGTTACCCCTCGGAATCTGGTCATAGCGCTTCAGCAACCAGGCCGAGCTTACCTTCTTTTCACTGAGCCCCAGCTTGTCCTGGTGTTGCAGGAGGAGCCCACTGACCACAAGCCATAGCAACGGGAGCGCAAAGATTGCTCCCAGGTAGCGATGCCATCGGCGAGGCGCCCCTCTGCGGCGGCTCTTCCTGGGCCCTTCCTCGGCCATCTCGATTTATTTGGACCGGATCTGGTCCAGATACACCGCGACCCTTCCCATTTCCATGAAGGCCCGGGTAGAAAGTGTGGCCCCCGCGATATTATTGATCCGGCGGGTCAGCTTCCCGTTGGAGCCAATTGTCGCCCCCTTGAACTGGTTGGTAAAAGAGGTCCTCCTGACCTCCGCCCCGATCGTCTCGCGGTAGATCAACATCTTGACCAGCTCGATCTTCCCTCCACTTACCACAAAGCCAGTTGTGATTGGCTGGGTCTTCCCAACCTCCTCCAGGATGACCACCATGCGCCTCCCGGACATCCAGTAACGCACCTTGGAAGGCCGGTACTCATGACCCATCAGGCGACGGATCTTGCTCTGGTGGGACGCCGTCAGGGTGAGGGTTCTGGTCGTCGGGATCTTGCCCCCGCACACCGACCGGATGAAATCGGAGGGCTTCTGGTACACCGTAGTCGCCGCCATCCCAGAAAGGGAGGCGGCGACCAGGGTTATGAGTATCAATACGCGTATCAATGCACGCTGTGCTCAACAATTAAAAGCTGTAGCCAACTCCAAGGTTGATGGACTCGGAGTCGTCAGCGTCGGTGTAGTCGGCCTTGAAGACAACGTTGTCAATCGGCCAGTAGTTGACACCGATCGAGACTGCGTCGTGATCGCCGCTGTAGTCCTCATACTCGGCGTAGCGAGCAAACACACCCAGCTTATCGCTGATTTTGTAGGAAGGCTCGATATAGTAACCCCACTGCTCGTCAGCCCCAGCCGCTTCCGCAGCTGCACCGCCGATGTCCCAGCTGGCAATCAGGCCACGGAGGCGGAATGCACCCATGTTCGCGTCCAGTGTTGCACCGAGGAGGGTGGCGTCCGCATCATCTCTTCCCTGAGTGATATCACTCTGGTACTGGGCAAAACCGGCAATCGCAAATCCAGAACCACTATAGGTAAGGCGAGCGGTGACGGCGGCGTCCTCAGCGACTGCCTCGGCCACCTTCTGACGTCCGCTGCGAATCTTGTAGTTCGCAGGAACATTGAGGCCGGAATGAGCTGCAACCTCCCAGGCGAGTCCGCCCTCGGTGCTGCCGTTCAATGCCAGACCAGCTTCCCACCATGTGGTCGGGATAATGTTCTTTTCAACCGGGTTGCGCTCCACCCCGTAGAAGGTGTCAGGCTCATGAGTCTCGTTGAGAGTTCCAACCGGGAGAAGGAAAAGACCAGCCTTGAGGTGGGTTCCACTGTCAAAAGCGATGTCGATGTAGGCCTGCTCCAGCTCAACTTCACCTGGCTTGCCGTCTCCGGCAAGGGAGTGCTCAAGCTCGAATTCACCATTCAAGGTGATCCGGTCGCTGAAGCGGTGGTTGATGAACAGGACCCAACGATGGAAATCGATCTCATTGTCGGAATCTTCGTTCAGGTTCAGGTGCAACTCGCCATAACCACCGATGGTGGTGTTCTTAAACCAGTCGCCGCCGTAGTTGGTGCTGCCGCTGTTGAAGGCGGCGTCGATATCCTCGTGATCTTTCGCAGCCACTTGCGCGGCAGACGCCATGATTCCAAGGCCAAGGATGAGGGGCCCGGAGGCCCGCCGGATGGTAGTAGCTATCATTCTTAATCTATATGTTTATCACCTTCAACGGGGCCCTTGATCTAAGCCCCCTCTAAGGATTGACAGTTAATTAATGAGAATGAGTCTCAAGAGCAAGATGTTTTCGATCCATTTGTCGATTATCCTGTAAATCACTAATGATTAGTAATTTATAATATATGATAGCGGAGCGGCCCTCTAATTCCCTGGCAAAAATCCTGTAGAATCCGGTAAATCCCCGTTTCCGTAGAGCTTCCGTAATAGCAGCAGTCCCATGTAGCTCATCCTTCTCCCGGTTTAACCCCTGCCCGAATCTGCTTTTCCCTTCCGCTGCTCCTGTCCCCAGCCAGAATAAGAACATGTCCCGCCTACTGGCCCTCCTGACCTGCGCCATCTGCCTTTGCCCTGCCGCCTCCCCCGAGAACAAGCCCTCCCTGCGCCGGGGAGGATATTTCAAGCCGGACCAGGGCAAAGCCGAACTCGACCGGATTGCCAAGAAAATCCCGGACCTTGAAACCTGGAATAAACGCCGTGCTGCAGTCCGACAGGGAATCCTTGAAGGCGCCGGCCTCCACCCCCTGCCCCGCAGGACGCCTCTCAACCCCCGGCGCCACTCCCGGCGCAGTCACCCCGGCTACACCGTCGAGAACGTCGCTCTGGAAACAGCTCCCGGCTTCTTCCTCTGCGGAAACCTCTACCTTCCTTCCACTCCGCCGGAAAACATGGCAGCCATCCTCTGCCCTCACGGCCACGCCCGGGACCCAGAGTATGTCAAGGAAGGGAGACTCCGTCCCGAAATGCAATACCGCTGTGCCACCCTTGCCCGCATGGGGGCAGCAGTATTCTCGTATGACATGATCGGCTATTCCGATTCCCGCAAGCAGGGCTGGAATCACAATCACGGAACCCAGGTCCTGCGCCTCCAATGCTGGAACAGCATCCGGGCCGTCGACTTCATGCTCTCTCTCCCCGGAATCGATCCCAAGCGCGTCGGAGTCACCGGGGCTTCCGGAGGTGGAACCCAGACCTTCCTGCTCACCGCCCTCGACGACCGCATTACCGCAGCCGCCCCCTGTGTCATGGTCTCCGCTCACTTCTTTGGTGGTTGCGCGTGCGAGAGCGGAGTGCCCATTCACGTCCGTCCTCATCACATTACCAACAACACGGAGATCGCTGCACTCTGCGCTCCCCGTCCCATGATGCTGATCTCCTGTGGCGGAGACTGGACCGCCAACACACCCAAGGTCGAGTTCCCCTTCGTGCAGCGTATCTATCAACTCCATGGCAGGAGGAAGATGGTCGAAAACGCCCACCTCCCCGATGAGGGCCATGACTACGGAGAATCCAAGCGGCAGCCCATGTATGACTTCTTTGCGAGACATCTTAAGCTCGACCGGGGCAAGTGGACAACCGCAACGGGAACAAGGATGGACGAATCAACTGTCGTGCTGGAATCACACCAGACTCTCCAGGTCTTCACCGGGGCACATCCACTTCCCGGACACGCTCTCAAGCCGAACTCCAGGGTCACCCTTCCCCGGTAACAGCATTCATTTCCCCCACATGAGTCCATCCCTCCTCGCCGGACAACATTCCTGCCCGACATACCGGGAGGCAGGCCTCACTGATTTGACTAGACATCCTGAGCCCTCTCGGCGAATTCTTCCGGCCTGAAAAATCCATGTTCAGTGGTAAATCCGTACTTATTACCGGAGGAACAGGCTCCCTCGGAAAGGAACTGACCCGGACGATCCTCAGGGACTGGCCGGGGATCAAGCGGTTGGTGATCTTCTCCCGCGATGAGCAGAAGCAATTCCTCATGGCGCAGGACTATCCGGGCGACAAGTTCCCCCAGGTCCGGTTTTTCATTGGCGACGTGCGGGACCTCGACAGGCTGAAACGCGCGTTACATGGAATTGACGTGGTGATTCACGCCGCCGCCATGAAGCATGTGCACATCGCGGAGTACAATCCCGACGAGTGTGTCAAAACGAACATCGGTGGCGCTGAAAACGTGATCAAGGCGTGCCTCGATAGCGGGGTTTCAAACGTCGTTGCCCTCTCAACGGACAAGGCCTGCGCTCCCATCAACCTTTACGGGGCCACCAAGCTCACCTCTGACAAGCTCTTCATCGCTGCAAATAATATCCGGGGCACCAGGGACATTCGGTTCTCGGTCGTCCGCTACGGAAATGTGATGGGGTCGAATGGCTCCGTGATCCCCTTCTTCCTGAATCGGAAAAAAGAGGGAGAACTGCCAATCACGGATAAGAACATGACCCGCTTCAACATTTCCCTCACCGATGGTGTCAGGATGGTCCTGCACGCTGCCAAAGAGGCCTGGGGAGGAGAAATTTTTGTTCCCAAGATTCCCTCCTACCGGATCACCGACCTGGCCGAGGCCATCGGCCCGGAATGCAGTCACCCGGTGGTTGGCATTCGCCCGGGGGAAAAGATCCATGAGGAAATGATCACGGCCTCCGACTCATTCACCACGTTCGACCTGGGCGAATACTATGCTATTCTACCTCAGGTTCCGGTATGGGATCTCGAGCGCTACAAGACCCATTTCAACGCAAAACCAGTGCCTCCCGGGTTCAATTATTCCTCCGGCAGCAACGATCACTTTCTGGCGGTCGAGGAACTGAGAGAACTCATTCAGTCTCACGTATCCGAAAAAGGATAATGAGCATGTCTTCCTCGTTCATTCCCTACGGCAGGCAGGATATCAATGCCGAGGACATTGAGGCCGTGGCAGCCTCGCTGGGTTCGGATTACCTCACGAGCGGACCACGGATAGAGGAATTCGAGAATGCCTTCGCCCGTTTCGTAGGAGCCAGGTATGCGGTAGCGGTCTGTAACGCAACCTCCGCCCTTCACCTCGCCATGCGCGTTGTGGATGCCGGTCCGGGCGACCGCGTGGTCACCAGCCCCAACACCTTTCTGTCTTCCGCAAATTGTGCTGCCTTCGTCGGAGCAACTCCCGATTTCAGCGACATCGACCCCGTCACTTACAATCTGTGCCCTGACAGCCTGGAGGAAAACTGGAAGGACGATACGAGGGCGGTAGTCGCTGTGGCCTACGCCGGCCAGTCGGCTGACATGCCACGGATCGCGGAGGCCTGCCGGTCAAGGAATGCAGTTATCATCGAGGATGCATGTCACGGGACGGGAGGAGGATTCCGGCATGGAGGGACCAGCTACAAGCTCGGGGCTCACCCCTGGGCGGACATCACGACCTTCTCCTTCCATCCGGTCAAAGCCCTGACCACGGGAGAAGGAGGGATGCTGGTAACCGATAATGCGGACTATGCCGAAAGAGCACGACACCTGCGCTCTCACGGCGTGACGCGTAATCCCGATAAGTTCGAGACTCCAGATTCAGATCCCTCTCTCCTCTCGGAACGTGGAAGCTGGTACTACGAGATGACCGAACTCGGTTACAACTACCGGATTACCGACCTCCAGTGCGCCCTCGGTCTCAGCCAGATAAAGAGACTCGAGCAGTTCATTGCGCGACGACGTGAAATCGTCTCCGCCTACAATAGCGCCTTCGCCTCAATCCCTCACCTGCAGACGCCCATCACCCTGAACCCCGATGATTCCGGGGAAGTATCCTGGCACCTCTATACCACCCAGATTGATTTTGAACGCCTCGGCCTGACGCGGACCGCTTACATGGATCGCCTCAGGGAACACGGCATCGGGTCCCAGGTTCTCTACATCCCAGTTCACCTGCAGCCCTACTATCGGAAAAAATTCGGATATGGTCCCGGCAAGTGCCCCAACGCCGAGAACTATTATGAAAAGGCGCTGAGCCTGCCCCTGTTCCCGCAAATGACCGATGACGAATTGAACCATGTCATCGACACGGTTATTGCCATCCATCAATAAGCCATTGCCATCTTCCACTACCAGCGTCACGGCCATCATGCAGGCCCGCATGGGAAGCTCCCGACTCCCCGGCAAGATCCTCATGGAGGCAGGTGGAAAGACATTTCTTGAGCATGCCTTTCAAAGGCTCAGCCTGGCCGGAAATATTGACCAGTGCGTCGTCGCGACTACAACCGACGAGCGCGATGACGTGGTCGTAGACTTCTGCTCCCGCCATGGATGGCCATGCTCCCGGGGGCCGGAAAATGATGTCCTCACCCGCTACTACCAGACAGCGATCCGGTTCCCTTCCGATATTATCGTCCGGGTCACTGCAGACTGCCCTCTGCTGGACCCATCCCTGATTAACCAGGTGGTCGAACTTCTGGCCGCGGATTTCCCCGGGACCGCCTACGCGTCCAATACCCTTGATCCACGTCATTTTCCTCGTGGCCTGGACGTCGAGGCCTTCACCTCCGCAGCTCTTGAGGAGGCATATCAATGCGCCCGCGAGCCCTTCGATCGCGAACATGTCACCCCCTTCTTACGAGAACGCCCTGAACAGTTTCCCCGGAGGGCTCTTTCCATTGAGGATGATTATTCGAGTCATCGCTGGACCCTCGATACTCCGGAAGACCAGCATTTGCTCAGCCGGATCCTTGAACATCTCCCGGATCCAGAGCCCTGGGAAAAAATCCTTTCCCTGATCGAGGACAATCCGGAATGGTCAAAACTGAATGCAACGATCCGCCAGAAGGCCTGATACCTTGAAAGGACCTCTACTTGCCATCAGGGCCGATGCCTCCCGGGAAAAAGGCACGGGCCACATCATGCGTTCCCTCGCCCTGGCACAGGAATGGCGGAAGCGTGGGGGCAGGTGCATCTTTCTCTGCAGTTCCCTGCCAGACGGCATGAAGCAAAAAATCGAAGGCGAGGCCTGTGAACTCCATCGGTTGAGCCATTCCGGGGGGACTGAAAAGGAGGCGACGGAAACCTCCGAAATGCTGCAACGTCTCCAGCCCCGGTGGTTGCTGGTGGACGGATATTCTTTTGATGCGGATTACCAGAAGGGATTACATCCGCCCCAATACTGTCGAATCGCCTGCATCTCGGATTTCGGACCTGGGGATTTCCACTCTCCGGACCTTGTCGTTCACCCCAACATCGCCATCACGGGGGACTACGATACCGAGGGAATGGATCCAAGGGTCCTTGCCGGGCCCCAATACGTTCTTCTCCGCAGCGAGATCCGCCGCACGCGCCTCAGGACGGCAGCGAAGTCAGCTGCCAGGATCCTGATTTCCGTAGGAGGCTCTGATCCCGGGGAAGCAGCTATGGCCGTGACAGAAATGCTGATTGAAAAAGGGGTTCCTGAAAGAGCTGCTATTCGTGTAATCCTCGGACCAGCCTACCCTGGGGAAGGTCCCATGGGGCACATGGTACATCCGGCGGTCGAGATTGTCCGGGCCCCGGAATCCATGAGGGACCACTACGAGTGGGCCGATACCGCGATATGCCCCCCGAGCACAACGGCCCTTGAACTAGCTCACCATGGCGTCCCCTCGGGTCTCATTGTAACTGCTGGAAACCAGCTCAAGGTTCTGGAAGCCATGCAGGACATGGACGTGGCCACCTGTCTTGGGGATGTAAGGGAATCGGTAGAATTGCAGAACCTCGAGGAACTACTGGATGGAGAGCAACGCGCACCCCGGGCGCAACGGGCTTCGGAGCTGATTGACGGCGAAGGCACCGGCCGTTTATGCGACGAGCTGGGACTCCCCTCTCTTCAGTTGCGTCCCGCCCACGGGAAGGATGCGCGGGATCTCTGGAACTGGGCTAATGATCCCGGGACCCGTGCGGCGTCTTTTAATCCCGGGGAAATCTCGTGGGAGAGCCACCTCGCCTGGCTCGACAGACAGCTCACTTCTTCTTCAGTGGCCCTTCGTCTCGTTGAGTCCAGCCTCGGCGGGGTCGGGTCAGTTCGCTTTGAAACAAACCCCCGGGTGCCCGATGAAAGTATCATCTCGGTAAACCTGGCACCGGAGTTCCGGGGCATGGGACTGGCTCCCCTGATTCTGGAGAGTGGAATTGATGTTTATTGCTCTCAGGGGCCGACCCGGACCATCGTGGCATGGATCAAACCGGGTAATACCGCGTCGATCCGCACTTTTACCCGGGCAGGATTTACACGGGATGACACCAGTATCCCGCAGGACCGGATCAAAATGAAGCTCACCTCTCCTCCGGCATGAACAACATCGAAATAGCCGGCAGGCTCATCGGACCGGAACATCCATGCTATTTAATTGCCGAACTTTCGGCCAATCATGGGCACCGCATCGAAAACGCCCTGAAGCTTATCCGGGCAGCCAGAGAGGCAGGAGCTGACGCTATCAAACTCCAGACCTACCGGGCTGACACCATCACCCTGGATTGTGAATCTCCCCCCTTCCAGATCGGGGAGGGGACGGCCTGGGAAGGTCGACGACTTTATGATCTGTACGAAGAGGCGCATACCCCGTGGGAGTGGCATGAAGAACTGTTTGCCGAAGCGCGCAAACTGGACCTTCATTGCTTTTCTTCCCCGTTTGATCTCACCGCTGTGGACTTCCTTGAGAACCTTGGAACCCCGGCTTACAAGATTGCTTCCTTTGAAATTGTCGATCACGAGCTGATCGCCGGATGTGCCCGCACTGGCAAGCCCATGATTATCTCCACGGGGATGGCGGCCAAGGCAGAGATTTCAGAGGCGGTCCAGGTCGCGAGGGACCACGGCTGCTCACAGCTTGCTCTTCTGAGGTGCGTGAGTGCCTACCCGGCCCCACCGGCAGAGATGAACCTGTCTACCATTGCTGACCTCCGGGATTCGTTTGGCTGCCCCGCAGGACTCTCCGACCACACCCTGGGAACCGCAATTCCTGTTGCCGCGGCCTCGACAGGGGCCTCCATCATTGAGAAGCACCTCACTCTTGACCGTTCTGCTGGAGGACCTGATGCGCACTTCTCCCTTGAGCCCGATGAGTTTGCCCTGATGGTCCGCGCGGTTCGCGACGCTCAGGAGGCAATTGGTCGCCCCTCTTACGATCTGACGGAATCGCAGAAGGCCTCCCGTATGTTCCGTCGCTCCCTGTTCTCCGCCCGCGACATCAAGGCAGGGGAGGCCATGACAGCTGAAAATGTCCGCTCTGTACGCCCCGGGCACGGACTCCCCCCAAAGCACCTTCCAGAGGTTCTCGGGAAAACGGCCAAGCAGGACATTCCTTTCGGAACACCCATGTCATGGGACTTGCTTGAGTAATCCCCGCCTGCCAGAGGATCTTCTTCCCCGGATCTGCTCCACCTACCTGGCCGACTTCCTCCAGTCCCGCCAGAGCCACCGCATCGTTTCAGGAAAGATTGCCCCTCCGTGCTTTCCACTATGGCCGCCCTCCCCCCAGACCGTCTTGTGATCATACTTCCGGAACTGAAGGGCCTTCTCCATCTGCAGGTTGCCGAGCCACCAGTTTCCATGAGCATTGTCCAGGTCGTTGGAGCCATCCTGTAGAAAGACACGCAGCGGCTTGTTCTCCGTCTTCCGGATCAGGGCCGGATAGACGTGCCCGCCCCGGATATTGGTGAAACTTCCTATATGACTCACCACCTTGCGGAAGAGGTCGGGGCGTTCCCAGGCCGCGGTAAAGGCACAGATCCCACCAGAACTCATTCCACAGATCGCCCGCATGGAAGGGTTATCGGCAAGATTGTAGTCCTTGCCGACTTCCACGAGGATCTCCTTCTCAAGAAAGGTCGCGTAATCCGCACTCAGGGAATCATATTCCACACTGCGGTTTCTTTTCACTCCCGGGGGAGCCTTCCACCCCTGCCGTCCCTCAATCTTATCGGTAAAGAGGCCCGGATTGAGAAATATTCCGATCGTGACCGGCATCTCGCCCCTGTGGATAAGGTTGTCAAAGACAACCGGCACCCGGATATCGCCGGCTTCGTCCACGTAGGCGTGGCCATCCTGGAAAATCATCACCGCTGCGGGTTTGCTCCCGTCATACTGAGAAGGCACGTAAAGATACCACTGTCGCAGGGTTCCCTTGAGAATATTGCTCCTCCACTCATGGCGGGTGACCTTTCCCCTCGGGATGCCATCCTGGCGCTTGGAATCAGGACCATGGGGGAACGCGGGCGGATTACCCGGGCTCGCTGGAACAGGGAGAAGGCTCCAGCAGAAGATGAGAAGGAGGGAGAAAGCAGGGCGGATCATCTGGCAAAGAACGGAACTTAGCTCTCCGCTTCTTGTAATCTGGCCAGCCAGAAGCGCACTGAAAAACGATCCAACCCTGTAATTCATCCCGAAAAGAATGCCTGGTAAAACCCTGCCTGGCTGCTCACCTCCGGGCACGGCCCCTTTTCCTCCCGATACGGGATCTTATTTTTTGAACAAAAGAATCCGGTATAGCCGCTAAAAAAGCAGCACTTAATTCTAAAACCCGAAAAGTGATCTCCCCCTCATCCCTGCGAGATGCTATGCCTCGCTGAAATCGCATCTACCCCGTTAATCCCATGAAAACGCTGCTCTCTCTCCTTATCCTTCTGGGCGCCGGTAACACTCTGGTCCTGGCAGGACCGGCACTCCACCTGAACACCTCGACTCTCACTCCCTCCACCACTTTCAAGCTGAGTTTCGAGAAACCCATGGTGTCCCCGGATCAGGTCGGCACGACCGTGCCCAACAGCCTGATGAAAATCGAACCTCCCCTCGCTGGTGACCTCAAGTGGATCGAACCAAATGTCGCCCAGTTCGAGCGTAGGGGTATTCCTGCTATCGCCACGAGCTACCAGTTCTCCCTCCTCCCTGGCTGTAAACACCTTGATGAAACCGTGATCCCGGAAACCAAGCTGAGGGCTCTCCAGACAGCCCCCTTTCAATTCCAGATCAGCGACTGGCGGGGCAACGTGCAACGACCCACCTTTTTCCTCCGGTTCAATGACAGGATCGACCCCGCGACGACCTCCGGGAAACTGTCCTTTCGAGACAAGAAGGGCCAGACCGTCGGCGCTACGGTGCGTCAGGGTATTTACGGGGACCTCGGCAATCGGAGTGCCCTCGGTCCTGACTGGAAACAGAGCTTCCAATCCTGGAAAGCTCCCGACCCCTCCACCTTGGATCCGGGAACCGAAATTCCAACCGCCATCACGGTCTCCCCGGTTCATCCTCTACCGGTAGGTGACGGCTGGAAACTTATCATTTCTGCCGGAATCAAAAACAGGACCGCCACCGTAGCTACCGTAAAAGGCACCGAACGATGGATCGGATCGGTCAGCTCATTTGAGGTCGCTTCCATCCAGGCGGTCACCCGGCTCGACTCCAAGCCCTATATCAGCATCGGGCTCTCCAAGAAGCTCCCCGAGAATGTGAAGATTTCCGACCTCGCTCCCTTCATCGAGGTCGAACCGGTTCCTGCGAACATGGAGCTGGAGGCTGGTCGGAGCCTGATTTCCATCAGGGGAGACTTCCCAAGCCGGTCGAAATGGAAGGTCACCATCAAGAACGGGATGACTGCCTCCGATGGATTAATCATGCTCAAGTCCAGGAGCGCAGAAGTTCGTTTCAGGCACCTTGTACCCATCCTGGCTGCTCCAAGCTATGCCGCTGCCCAGCTTGCCACCGGAAATCGCACCTACGAGATGAGAACGGTCAATATCGCCCAGGCCCGGATACGGGCCAAGCGCCTGACGGGTGAGGATGCCATCCGGGCTCTCCAGGGCTACCGCCATTACAGCGGGGATGGCCCCCACAAGGAGCGAATCAGGGAACGTCACGCCATCCCCTGGTCCCTGGTCGCAGGCGAAGCCATCTACGACCAAACCATCCGGTTGACCAACACCCATGACACAACTGCTCCCATCGAAATCAGGTGGGATGAAGTCCTTGGAGCTGGCAAGACCAACGGCCTCCTCTTCGTCTCCGTCGATGGGGAGCCGAAGCCGGGCATGGAAAGCCCCTTCCAGAAGACCAGGTCCACCCAGGTCTACATGCAGCTCACGGACATCGGGTTGGCCTGGAAGGTCAACAAGGAGAGCGCTTTCATCTACGCCTACTCCTGCGAGACCGGCCAACCCCTCGCCAACGTCAACCTCGATGTCTTCGGAGAGGACGCCCGGGCCCTGCAAACCACCCAGACCAACGAATCAGGAGTCGCCCTCCTTCCTCGCTCCCCGGACCAGCGCCACCTCCGCGCTTCCCTCGGCCAGGACAGCATGATCATCGACTTTGATCGCAGTATCCCCACCGTCTCGATGTGGCGCTTTCCCGTCAATACGGAGTGGAGCCCCCAGGTTCCTGACAAACGCACTGTCCTCCTCTTTACGGACCGCTCGCTCTACCGACCCGGCGAGGAGGTTCACCTCAAGGGGATCGTCCGCCGGATCGAGGAGAACCGGAGCATTTTCGACACCAGCAGGGAAGCCCAACTCCTGATCCGTGATTCTTCCGACCGCATTCTTGAGGAACGGGAAATCACGCTTTCGGACAAGGGAAGTTTCAATCACAGCTTCACCCTTCCTCCCCAAACGGTGGGATATTTCAGCATTGAGCTGCTGTGGCCCGACGAGGTCGCCGCGGCCGAGGCGATGGAGAGCTGGTACATCCGGGAGGCACACCTCAATAATGCCCGGTTCACTCACGATATCGCGGTCCAGGAGTTCCGGCGCAATGCCTTTGAAACGGAGGCCGGATTCGTTGACTCGGGGAGCCATGAGACCGTGAAGCTGTCGCTCAAGGCCAGCTATTTTCAGGGGCAACCAGTATCCGGGGCCAACGTCGACTGGTTCTATCGCAGCCGGGAAGCTGGATTTTATCCCCCCAGCTTCCGCGACTATCTGTTCTGCGACCATCGCTCCTACAACGCCTATTACTGGTCTCACTACTTTGGCTACGGTGGAGATTCCTATCGCCGCTCCTTCGGCACCCGGGAAGGAACCTCAACCCTTGACCAGGATGGCCACGCAAACATCACCTTCGACCTCGAGGAAATAGATTTTCCCTCCCCCCGCACGGTGAATGTAACAAGTGAAATCCGCGACCAGCGAAACCAGACCCTGTCCTCCGAGGCTGCTACCACCGTCCACAGCTCCGATTACTACGTGGGGATCTCCCGCCTCGACAAACTCGTCCGGGTCGGGGACGAGATCAAACTGCGTGCCGTGGCGGTGAACTCCGACGGCAAGCTGCTCACCGGAAACCCGGTTAACCTGAACCTGCGGATCGAACGTGAAATACACGAACAGATCAAGACCAGGACCCCGAACGGGACAATCGCCGTGCGCAACGAGAGGAAGATTGAACCCGTCCTCGAGAACCAACCCTTCCAGATCAACCCCGGGGAGGCCGCTGGCGGGGGATCGGTTCTACCCTTCAAGCCTGAGCATGCGGGAAACTATATCCTTACCCTCTCTGGTAGCGATTCCCACGGACGCTCTATCCGGACCTCCGTCACCCAGCGGGTCTACGGCTCCAAGGAATATCCCTGGGCCTACGAAAACGGCATGCTCATCAAGCTCGTTCCCGAGAAGAAACGCTACCGCCCGGGAGAAACTGCCCGCATCCTCGTGCAGTCTCCCATCGAGGGAACCGCCCTCGTGACCCTCGAACGTGAAGGGGTTCATCGCCACATGCTGAAAAAGCTCACCGCCGAAAACCCGGTGGTGGAAATACCCCTTACCGACGAGGACGCTCCCAACACGTTCGTCTCCGTCCTCGTCATCAAGGGATCGCAGGACAACCTGCGCAAGCACAAGGAGCCCATCCTTCGCCTTGGTTACTGCGAACTGGCCGTCGAGGTCGTGAAGGAGCGCCTGGGGGTCGAACTGAAGATCCCGGGGGACTACCACCGCCCGGGCGAGGAGGTCACCATCGAAGGGCTCGTTCGTGACCATGCGGGCAACCCCGTCAGTGGGGCCGAGGTAACCATTTATGCTGAAGACGAAGGCACTCTTGCGGTAGCAGGTTACGCCAATCCTGATCCCATCGGTCTGTTCTACGCACCCCGCAGTCTGCGCACGGAGGCAGGCACTTCTCTCGGTAATATCCTCTCTGAGAATCCCGCCCAGCGCCACACCTTCAACAAGGGCTTCTTCATTGGAGGGGGTGGCGAAGATTTCCTCGGCAACCTGGAGGGCCCGGAGGTGCGGAAGGACTTCAATCCCTGTGCCGTCTGGATGCCCGCCCTCACCACCACCGGGGATGGTCGCTTCAAGATAGAGTTCACGTCCCCGGATACCCTGACCCGTTACCGGGTCATTGCCGTGGCTCATCATGGGGCGGCACGCTTCGGGCGGAAAGTCTCCGGCTTCACCGTGAAGAAACCTCTCATGCTCGAGCCCTCCACCCCCCGCTTTGCCCACCAGGGCGATCGCCTGCAACCCAAGGTCCTTGTCCAGAATGCAACCTCCTACACGGGCACCTGGGACATTTCCCTCAAGACCGGCAGTATCACGAAATTCGTCGAGCACGACGACAAGAAGGAGACGAAATCCATCACCATCCCCGCCGACAGCAACGCCACCGTCACCTTTGATCTCGCCTTTGGCGAAACCGGTCAGACGGACTGGCAATGGACCGCCATCCCTCGATCCCTCGAGGGAGTGGCCCTCGATGAAAAGCTTCGCCGGGAACTCTCCGATTCCGTGGCCAGCAACTTCGCGGTCGAGTATCCCATGCCCCTGCTGAGGGAAACCCGGTTCATCAAGTTCGAGAACCCGAGCGCCCGGCAGGATATGCTGGAAGGTCTCTCCAGGAAACTGCTCGAGGGTCGTGGTGAAATCGAACTGGAGTTCGGGCGCTCTCTCCTCCTGGAGGCCGGCGGAGCGCTGGATTTCCTGCTGGGCTACCCCTACGGGTGCGTGGAGCAGACGACCTCCAGTACCATCCCCTGGATCGCCGCCCTGAACCTTCGTGATGTCGCCCCTGCCTTCCAGAAAAAGACCGTGAGGGAAATCCGCGACAGCATTCAGGCCGGTGCCGATCGACTCCTCTCCATGCAGTGTGACGATGGCGGCCTGGCCTACTGGCCAGGCGGAAGCACCTCTGAGGCATGGGGATCTGCCTACGGGGGAATGGCCCTTGTGCTCTGCAGGGAAGCGGGTGCCAGCGTCCCGGAAAGTGCCCTGCAGGGACTGCGCACCTACCTTACCGGGAAATTACGTGGAGTGATCCAGTCTGGAGACTGGTGGGATATCGAGACCGCCTGCCGGAGTTGCTACACCCTGGCACTTACCGGCGACCCTCAGGTTTCTTATCATAACAAGCTCCTGGAAATCCAACAACGGCTCACTCCCAACGCCCTGAGCTTCCTTTCCCTCGCGGTCGCGAAATCAGGGGTAGAAAACGCAACCACACAGGCCCGGGAAATCCTCACCCTGCAGACAGAACAAAGACCCCGCAGTGGACATTTCATGAGCTCCCACCCTGTCGAGGCCTGCAGGCTCCTCGCCCTCGTCAACAGCAACCCGGAGTCTCCCGAATGCGATGAGGCCATTTCCCGGATTCTGGAATCCCGCGGGCGCCGCTCGGGACACTGGGGCACCACCTGGGGAAATGCCTGGACCGTATTCGCCCTCGGGGAATATGCCCGCCTTGTCGAATCCGGGAATGCTCCCCCGACCATCACCCTCGAAACTGATGAAGGGCGCCAGCAATTCGTCCTGAACGACCAATCCCCCTCCGCTTTCATCCGAATCCCGCTGCACAAGGGTCTCAAGGCCAATGCTGCTACCTCCACTCAGGGATTCGCCCGGGTGAAGATCGCCTCCAAGCCCGAACTGGCTCCTCAGCAAGCCGTCTCCAGCAATGGCTTGCAGATCCTGCGCCAATACCATCGCGTGCTCCCAGATGGGAAAACCGAACGACTGGACCAACCTGCGGTGGGAGATCTCATCCGGGTGGACCTGCAGGTTACCATGCCGCGGGACGGCACAAGATATCTTGCCATCGACGATCCCCTTCCTTCCATATTCGAAGCCGTCAATACCGAGTTTGCAAGCCAGGCCGGGCGACTGCGGAAGGAAGGCAGCTGGCGTATCTCACATCAGGAGATTCGTGACGACCGGGCGGTTTTCTTTATCAACCACCTGCCCCGTTCGGGGAACTACACGCTGTCCTATCACGCCCGCGTGACCTCCGCAGGGGCAGCGGTTGCTCCACCCGCGAAGGTAGAGGCCATGTATGAGCCGGAATTCTTCGCCCTCTCCGCAAGTCGTCAGTTCACCACACCCAACCCGCTCAAGGCCGCCGCCCGTTGATACTGGAGCGATCTCTCCCATGATGGTCTTTCTTCCATGGTCCTGCCGCAGGATTTCTGTCCTCCCCGGACAGAAAGGACCCAGTCGTCCCGGGCTTGGACGCAAATTCCTGCTCATCGCCTCCCTCGGAGCGGTTTTCTGGGGCATTCTTCCCCTCGGATTCAAGCTTCCTGCCTCCCTCGAATCAGGACCCCGGCAATCTCCCCGGATCCTGGACCGCCACGGAGTGCTGCTAGATGATATCCCCCGCGCAGACTTCTTCCGCCATCAACCGGTATCCCTGGGAGAAATACCCCCCGCTCTTCTCGATGCCACCCTGATCGCGGAGGACAAGCGCTTCTTCAGGCACGATGGCATGGACTACCTCGCCACCGTCAGGGCCACCCGCGACCTCCTTCGCAACAGCAGGATTGTTTCCGGGGCCTCCACGATCACCCAGCAACTGATAAAAATCAGTTCCGAACCGGCGGAGCGCAATATTCTCACCAAGATCCGTGAAAGCCTCGCCGCCCGCCACCTTGAGTATCGCTGGTCCAAGCAGGAGATCCTCACCGCTTACTTCAACCGGCTTGATTACGGCAACCATCGCCAGGGATGCCGGGAAGCTGCCCGGTTCTACTTCGGCAAACCCCTCGGGGACCTCTCCCTGGCCGAATGCGCCCTCCTCGCCGGCCTTCCCCAGTCTCCGAGCCTCCACAATCCCATTCGTAATGAACAATCCGCCCTCCACCGTCGCAACTGGATCCTCACCCGCCTCGCGAAGGAGCGGGACTACGACCCTCGGCAGATCGCAGCGGCCTTGCAGGAACCCCTCAACCTTCACCAGCCATCTTCCGGGGAAATCGCTCCACACGTGACCTCTTCCCTACGCGATCAGCATCAGTCCATCCATACGACTCTCGATGCCGGCCTGCAGGAGAAAGTCGCTGAAATCGTAAGGGAGGAACTCGCACGACTGAAGAAATTCAACGGTCACCAGGCGGCCGTGGTCGTCATCGACAACAGCTCCGGGGAAATTCTCTCTCTCATCGGCTCCGGGGACTTCAACAACCCGAGGGGAGGACAGATCGACGGCTCGCGCGCTCCCCGTTCCGCGGGCTCGACCCTGAAACCCTTCACCTACCTTCTCGCATTCCAGAGGCGCGGCCTTTCGCCCGGAAGTATCATCGCCGATATCCCCACCCCTTACCGCACCGAAGAAGGACTCGACCTGCCGGTCAACTATGACCGTAAGCACTACGGGCCTGTCACGATCAGATATGCCCTCGCCAATTCTCTCAATGTGTCCGCCATGCGGACCCTCAACGACCTCGGAGGACCAGCCCCTCTCCGTGAGCTCCTTGTCCGGGCCGGCATCCGCACTCTTGACAGGCCGGCCGGGGAATATGGCCTTGGTCTTACCATCGGGAATGCAGAGGTCTCCCTTCTGGAACTGACCAACGCCTACGCCTCTCTTGCCCGCCTCGGCATCTTCACGCCGGCATCCCTGACCTTCGACCATGCCGGCCCTCCGGGCCAGCCCCCTTCTACCCGGATCGCAGATCCCCGCGCTTCCTACCTTATCGCGGACATTCTCAGCGACAATGCGGCCCGCTCGTCCGCCTTTGGCCCTCGATCCTCCCTCCGCCTGCCCTTTCGAGCCGCCGTCAAGACAGGCACCTCATCCGACTTCCGCGACAACTGGTGCGTGGGCTTCACCAAGGACCTCACCGTCGGGGTCTGGGTGGGTAACTTCGACAATACACCCATGCGTGGGGTCTCGGGAGCCAACGGGGCCGGACCCATCTTCAATCGCACCATGCTCGCCCTCCATGAAAAACACGAACCACGATGGCTCACCCGCCCGGAAGGCCTGACCGAGATTACAATCGATAGCCGCACTGGTCACCACTTCCCTTCCCCCCCTCCCGCCGGTCAACCCTTCGCCACCCGGGAACTTTCCCCGGTCCGGAGCCTTCCCGATCCCGTAGATGGGAATGATTACGATCACCTGGGCCGGGCTCTCATCAACCAGACTTACCTCGAGTGGTTTGCCAGTGCTGACAACCACCGCCGGGATGACTTCGCATTGAGCCCGGAGCGGCCACTCGATCTCTCACCACGCATCATTTCACCCATGGACACCGCTACCTATCTCCTCGATCCAGAGCTTCCAAGCGGTGGCCGTTCCCTCGAACTCCTCAGTAATCTCCCCCAGGGCGCCCTCTGGTCCTGCCCCACCCTGGAAATCGAGGGAACCTCGGCCCTCCTTGTCCCCGGTCGCCATGAGATCACCCTCACCGACTCCGAAACCGGCACAAGGGTCTCACAGAACATCGTGGTAGAGAGCCTCTAGGCGGTGGACAATTACCGGGAGCAATACCCCTTCTCCCTTTCCGAACCACCGGCACCCGGTAGGATCGGGGCATGTGCCGGGCCCAACTGCACCTCCCTGTCCTGCTCTCCATTCTCTTCTTGGCAGCCGCCCTCCTTCCGATGTTTCGTTCCGGGGCCGTGAATGAGGAAGACACCCCTCCCACAGATGCCCCCTTTCTCGTCGTCCTGGGAATCGCCCAGGACGCTGGCTTCCCCCAGGCTGGATGCCGCAAGGAATGCTGTGCCGGGGCGTGGGTCGACCCGGAAAAACGCCGCCACGCGGTCACTGTTGCCATTGTCGACCCAAAATCCGGGGAGCGCTGGTTTCTCGATTGCTCTCCGGACTTTCCCGAGCAACTGCGTGCCCTGAACCAACTCGCGCCCCCGGAAACCTTCCCCGGGATCGACGGCATCTTCCCCACCCACGCCCACATCGGCCATTACACCGGACTGCTCTATCTCGGGCGCGAGGTCATCGGTGCCCGGGGGGTCCCCGTTCACACCATGCCCCGCATGCGGAAGTTTCTCGAGACCAACGGGCCCTGGGACCAGTTGGTCGAACTCGGCAACATCACCCTCCGGGATCTCACCGCCGGAAAGACAATCAAACTCAACGAGCGTCTAAGCCTCACCCCCCTCCTTGTTCCCCACCGGGATGAGTATTCCGAAACGGTGGGCTTCCGCGTGACCGGCCCCTCGCGCTCCATCCTCTACCTCCCGGACATCGACAAGTGGACCCGCTGGGAAACCAGGATCGAGGAAGTCCTCCAGACCGTCGACGTCGCCTACCTCGATGGCACCTTCTTCGCGGACGGGGAACTCCCCGGCCGCGACATGTCCAGGATCCCCCACCCCTTCATTGCCGAGAGCATGGAACGGTTTTCCGGCCTCGACGCCACCGGGCGCAACAAGGTGCGCTTCCTCCATCTCAACCACACCAACCCCGCCCTCGACCCGGAGAGCGAGGCGACCCGGACCATCAAGAAGGCTGGCCACCACGTCGCCCGGCAGGGGGAGCAGGTCGAACTCTGAGCACTCCCCACCGGAGCAGCCCCTTTCCTAGCCTCCCTTCCAGCGCCCGCTCACCTCCTCCAGCCACTGGCGGGCAATCAACTCGTGTCCCTGCGGGAGGGGGTGTACCCCGTCCCAGATCCACTGCCCGGGACTCACCGCCTTGGCCGCGGCATCAAAGACCTCCTGCATCCTCACCTGCACCGCCCCGAATTCCTTCGCCAACCGGGTCACAGTAGCCCCCATCCCCTCGATCTGGGCCCGGCTGACCTCCCATTGCCCCCCCTTGGTCATCCACCATCCTGACTGCAGGACGAAGGGATCAATCAATACGATCCGCAGGTCCGGATTGGCCGCCCGGCTGCGCTTAAGTAATTCGCGGTAGTCCGCTTCCCACTGCTTACCGTCAAAGGTCTTCTCCTTGTCCACCACCCGGTCATTAACCCCGACAAGAACGCTGAGCAGGTCGGGCTTCATCTCGATGACATCCTTCTGCCACCGATCCTTGAGGTTGCGCAGGCGGTTACCACTGATCCCCCGGTTGAAAAACTCCAGCCCTGCTTCCGGCAGATCGACCCCGAGCCGGGCCGCGATGAGGTAGACGTAGCTATGCCCCAGGTAATGATTACGATCCTTCTCGTTCCGGCCCCACTTCATGTCGGTAATGGAGTCTCCAATGAAGAGAAGGCGGCTCCCCTTCGGGAAGTATGGCCGTCGGTAGTCGTAGCCCCCGGGAGCAGTCCCCGACCCGGGATCGGCCGCGGTTGCGACTCCCGCAGCCATCACCCCGGAGCAGGCCGCCCCGGCCTTGAGAAACTGTCGTCGATTCGTTCCCTGCATTCATGAACCTTGGGATGGGAAGGGGAGCACGTCCACCGCGAAAGGGTTCTCCCTCACTATCATGAACCCTTCATCCGAAGCTGCAGCCGGAGAAATTAAATGGCGGACAGGGTGGGATTCGAACCCACGGTACCGTTTCCGGTACACACGCTTTCCAGGCGAGCCCGTTCGACCACTCCGGCACCTGTCCTGATGTGCAATCGCAATTGCAAGCGGGAGGCGGACCCTACTGATCCACGGGCCTGTTGACAACGGGAATAATCAGGGCTCTGCGTCCTAGAAGGAGGCAGTCATCCCCACGTGAGCCCGCGCCCCGTCGCCACCCTCCAGAGGCACCCCGAAATCTGCCCTCAGGCTGAGATGGCGACCCACCTGCGCCCGCAGGCCTGCTCCCACGCTGGTGAGCGTCTCGCGGTCCTCAGTGGTCTCGTCACTCCGGCCTCCCCCATGATCGAGAAACCCCAGAAACTGGACCTGCGCCGGAAACTTCTCGCCCGTCGGCAGGCTGATCGCCGGGGCCCGGACCTCGGCAGAGAGGAGATACCCCCGGTCGGCCAGGAATTCCCGCTCTGCGAATCCGCGCACCGTGGCATGCCCACCCATCGCAAGCTGCTCGGTGGGTAGAAGCGCCCCGCTGCCCAGCTGACATTGTCCCCTCGCCCTCAGGGTCCAGGACCCGGGAAGGCGCCGGGTCCACGTCGCCCGGGCTCGTCCGTATAGATAGCTCGCTTCCGCACCGGGACGAAATGCCTGGAAATCGTCCGTCGAATTCCTGCCGCCCAGGTTCCCCGGACTACCCACCACCGAGGCATTCAGCTCAAGTCTGCCGTGGCTCGCAAACCGACGACTGGCCCGGTAATTGGCCCGGAACTGGGTTACCTGCACCCCCGCCCCGAGGATTCCCTCGATCCCTCCACCATAAACCAGGAAATTATCGGAGGACTTGAACTCCACTCCTGCCGTGACCTCCTGCCGGAAATCGTTCCAGCGGTTCAACTGGATCCCGTAGAACGCCCCCAGTTGCCAGCTGCTCCCGTCCGAGTCTATCGATACCCCCTGCAGGAACCCCTGAGTAGAAATCTCGGCCCAGCTCCCGGTCAGGCGCAGGAAGTGGTGCCGCGCATGCAGGGGGATTTCCCAGCTGAGAGAGTGCGCACTGAGATCCCCGAACGAATCGCCAGTGGTTAACTGGTAACTGAGCAACTGGTCCATCCCAAGGGCATTCCCCCAGTTGAATCCCGCCAGAAAACGGTTTTCCCCGGCCGCCTCGGCTCCACTGTTCTCGTAGCCGGCATAGGCCCGCCAGGGCCGCCTCTCGCGAAAGGCGAAGACGAGGTCCGCCTCACCCGGACCCGGACCCGGGGCGGCATAAAG
>Ga0163180_10000454_pt1 | contig 23739 bp, 34 predicted proteins | sample AtlANTMetagenome_2_FD_109647 | JGI IMG/M metagenome (GOLD analysis project Ga0163180, IMG submission 109647) | Marine eukaryotic phytoplankton communities from the Atlantic Ocean - Atlantic ANT 4 Metagenome | ecosystem: Environmental > Aquatic > Marine > Oceanic | place: North Atlantic Ocean...
AATGATTTTGATTATTTAGTAACATCATCAAAAAATAGTGTAACATTAGAATTTGAATTTGGTGGTGCTGAGGATTATTGGGCGTTTGTTGATGAAGGTGTGAGAGGTGCAGGGGGATATAAAGGTAGTGGGCGAATGAGGGGGCAAGGTAGCCCTTTTAAATTTTCTACTAAAATGCCGCCACGAGGTGCAATAGATAGATGGATAGTTAGTAAACCATTAAAAGCTGCAAGAAGTAACGGCAAATTTATAGCTCGTAAAAGTTTAGCTTTTTTAATACAAAGAGCAATATATCAAAGAGGATTAGAAAGAACTCAATTCTTTACTAGACCTTTTACACAACAATTAAAAAAACAAGAAAACAAGATATTACAAGCATTCGCAAATGACTTGGAAATAGAATTAGAAAAAACATTTAAAGATTAAAATATGGCTTTATCATTCGTACAAGAACCTGTAGCATCAGCAGACAAAGTGCCTGTAATTACAAACTGGAATCCTGTTGTGCCTTATACATTATATGAATCCACAATATCAGGTTTATTTTATTTTAGATTAGTATTAGAAGTTAGATTAACTGACGCATCAGGAACATTATTAGCTAAAATGAAACAAAGAAGAAACGGCTATGCTACAGACATATCAGGTAATGCAGCTAGAGCAACTTTTGATATTAGAGATATTGTTAACACACAATTAGAAGATACTATTGCAGACCAAAACGCTACAACTAAATCAATACACACATTAGGCAAAAATTTAACATCTACTATATTTAGTAAAAATAGCAATCAGCTTTTGCAAATATATGTTAAAGGATATCAAAATTATTCTAGTGCTGCTAATGTTTCACCAACTGATGATACATCAGGTGCAGTAGATGATACAAGATGGTATATAGCGGCATCATTAGCATTAGAAGTAGGTAGAGGAACAGACAATTTTCAAACAGATGCGTTTGAAGATTATACATCAAGTAGTGCATTAGAATATGTGTTAAGTGATTTACCATATATACCAAACCAACAATCTAGCAACAATAGATTAGTAAATTACGTCCAATCTACCGACTATCATACAATTGGTTTTTTAAATTATGAAGATAAATTCGATAGTGAATGTAACTTTTTTGAAATTGTTTATTATAATTCAGCAAATTCAATAATTGGTAACAAACAATACATTAGAAACCACGCTACTACAGGTGGTGCTATACCTAGTGCATCAGGTGGTGAAGCAGATACAGATGTAGAAAGATTATTATACTTTGGTTGCGGCCCTCAAAATTTACAAGATTCTAATGTTTCTGCTACTGATAGTTCGGGTTCAGCAGCAGGTCAAGCAAGACCATCTAATTTTAGTGGATATGCTTACTATAGCGTAAGGGGTTCAGATACAGCAAGTGATAGCGGTAATTATCAAACAGCACCGTATTATTTTGTGTTACAAGACGGAAGTTGTAAAGGATTTAAAGTGCGTAGATTAGGGTGGAGAAATAGCAAAGGGTGTTATGATTATTTTAATTTTAAAATGAAGTCAACACAAACAGTACAAGTTTCTAGAAATAATTATAGTACAATGCTAGGTGATTTTAGTAATACTATGTATTCGTATGACAATTTTGCTAGGGGCAAAAGAACAAGACAAACAACAGCTATGTTAAGAGAAACATTAAATACAGATTGGATTAGTGAAGAAGAAACAACATTGCTTGAAAGTTTACTTATGTCAACAAATGTTAACATTATAGAAAATGCAGATACAACATATACTGTTCCTGTTATGATCACAGATACAAATTTTGTTAGAAAGACTGTTGCTAATGAAGGTGTTAAAATACAATATACAATAAATATAGAATACGCTAATCCATTAAATACTAATTCATAATGAAAATAAGATTAGTTGCATTTAGAAAAGCTACTAGTAGTGCTACATCAGATACTACATATAATTTAGATTTACAAGAAGCACCCAATATAAGTCTTAACTTTCAATTTTCTGATATTAAAGAACCTGAAAAAAGAAAAGGTAGTTTTAGCCAAACATTCAAATTACCATTTACTGATAATAATAATCAGTTTTTTCAAGATTGGTATAATGTGAATTTAGATACGTTAGTGTTTGATACAAGAACTAAATTTAATGCTATTTTATATGCAGGTGGTGTTAGTCAATTTGAAGGTAGTTTACAACTAAAAGCTGTATTTCAAAAAGCACAGTATTATCAAGTAGTGTTAATGTCTAATACTGCTGATTTATTTTCTGTTATAGGAAACAGGAAACTAAAAGATGTTTTTTTAAATGATGATGGTAGTACAAGTTATGAATTAAACCACACCTTTAATGCTTCTAATTTTTCTAAATCTTGGGACGGTTCAGCAACAGATTTTTATGCTATAAATTCAGACGGTTCACAAGGTGCATCTTTAAGAGATTCTGTCGCAAGTGTTCAAAAAGTATTATATCCTTTATCATCTACTATACCAGGTAGTATGTTTTTTAATACAGATGAAACTAAATTTTTAAATATGGATTCAGGGAATTTAGATGCTGAATTTGTATCACCAATAACACAATTTAGACCTGCTATTCAAATAAAAACTCTATTTAAACTAATACTTGCAAAATCAGGTTTTAGTTATACGTCTGCCTTTATTGACCACTCATATTTTGGTAAGTTATTTATGACAACGTGTAACCATTTAACTACAGCTGCACCTGCTACTATTCCTACACTAGGTTCTATAGATGGTGCTATGTATGTTGGTAATAGTACAGCTTGGGGTGAGGTTGTTGTAAATAATGATGATGTACAAGTAACTACACCTATATTAATTCCTGCTGATACTATAGCACCTATTTCTTCTGTTTATACTTTACCTGCTGATCCGAGCAATGTATGGAATGAACAGTATAATTATTTTACTAAAGCTAGTGAAAGTATGGGTAGTGTTAAAGTTAGTTTTAATGTTTTAGCATCTAATATAACAGCAGCCTCTGATACATCTTCTATTGCAATTTCTGTTATTTTAAAAGAATACGATACTGTTAACAATACTGTAGATTGGGATAGCAACCCTGTTTCAGGTGATATTATTAATACTACTTTAATTGATGCTAATGTCAATTGGACAGCTAGTGATGCTCAAAATTTTAGTTTTGAAATACCTTTAGACACGCCTAATGTTTATGTAGGGCAATCATATCAAATATATGTACAATCACTAGGGTGGAAACGAGATAGTTCATTTAACCCTGCTAGTATTACATTTGGTGGTGCAGGAATTGCTTATAGTGGTACAGGTGGTAGTGGAACTACAACTTTTTATGGATTATATAATTCCATTTCTATGAATTGGACAAGTTATGGAACAAATATATATAATCAAGTTGTAGATATTCCTGCTTGTATAGATGCTAGTATTACACAAAAAGCATTTTTAAAAGACATAATAGAAAGATTTAATTTAATTATATTAAGTGATCCTAATGATGCAAATAATCTAATTATAGAAACTTTTAATGATTATTTATCTACAGGTTCTATTAAGTATTGGACAGATAAATTAGATACATCTAAAGAGGTTGTTGTTAAAGATACCACAGCTTTACAAAAAAAAGAAATACAATTTAGTGACTTAGAAGATGTAGATTTAATGAATAAATCTATAAAAGAAGAATCTCCACTTGCTAATGTATATGGAAAAATTAATATAACTGAAACTAACAACGATTTTGCAACAGGCATATTAAAGAACAATCCTATATTTTCACCTTTTATAAATCAAAAAATCTTTGTTAATCAAGATGATAGTATTCCAACACAATTGTCAAATATGGCTGTTCATTATGAATATAGCTATAAAAAAGTAGAAGGTGGATATGAAAACACTTTAGAAGAAACTAAACCTAAATTGTTTTTTTACAATGGTACACCAACTACTGTTTATCAACAGTATTCTAATAACACATCTGTTACTTATTATCTGCATCAAATAAACGCGGGAACAGGGGCAATAACTGCTCATGGTTTTACTACATATCCTTTATGTAGCCCTTATGACTTAAATGCTTCAACAGGCGGTTCGCAATTAACTACTACAACAAAGTCATTATATTGGTCAGCTGCACCGCCTATATGCGGTCAATTAAGTGTTTTTAATTCTATTAATGAAGGAATTACAACTGAAAATAGTTTGTATTATTTTTATTGGGAAAACTATTTAAATGGAATATATGGAACAGATGCGAGGATAATGGAATGTCATCTTAATTTAAATGAAGTAGATATATTAAACTTTAAATTTAATGATGAAATTTTTATAAAAGATAGTTATTGGAGAATACTAAATATCCATAATTATCAAGTTGCACAAAAGGTATCAACAAAAGTTACTTTATTAAAAGTAAATGATAGTTATGATTCTACTTGTTATGAATGTGATTATGTAGTTGCATCTGTAGGAGAAAATAATCTTTGGAATGGTTATTTTACATGGTGTCCAAGTGGAACACCAGGTTGTACGCCTTCATTACCACCTAATGATCCAACGGGTTTATTTGCAGATACGGCTTGTTGTGAATGTTTAGGTGGTACGGTTATAGATATTACACCTGATTCAAGTTTTGGTTTAGATGATTCTTTAAGACCTTGTATAGCTAATACTAATAGTTTACCTATTTATTTACAAAGTAAAAGAAACCCATTGTCTTTATTAGACAACAATCAAACTAAATCCATATTATCAGGAAAAATAGCACAATTAAACAAACCTTTAATTATAGGAAACGATAATACAAAATACTCATCACCTTTATTGCCTTATATGGGAGATGATATGTTGATTAAATTTGCTAATGCTAATAATAGTACACCAAGTTTAAGAGGTGAAGCACATAGATTAGTAGTTATAGGTTATAGCACAGGTACTACAAGGGGTTATGCTTATCCACAAGGAAAATCATCAATAAATAATCCTATTATTCCTATTGATTCAAACATGATAATAAGAATAAAAGGAACATCAACTGTAGTAGGTGGTACAAGCACAGATTATCCAACAGGATACACAGAAGCGTTTGCGTATTATACAGCATTTAAAAATGTTAAAGGAACAATAACACAATTAGGAACAACTGGGGGTGTAGCAGAATTTAATTTAGCTGATGCAACAGTACGCTGTTCTTTATATATAACTCATTCTAATGGTATAATACAATTTGGATTAGATGATGCTATAGCAACAACTAAAAGAATGTGGTCTTTAACAGTAGATTTAAGTGTTCAACAATTAGAAAACATGAGTTTAGGGTGGGAAGAAAATTGGGCTTTATATCAAAATGGACAAATAATAACATTACAAAATTATGATTGGTTAATATGGAATTAAAAAAATATATACAAGCAACAACAAAATTAATAATACCTTCTGTTGATCATATACAGTTAATAGAACATAAAGATAAAAAATTAGATTTTGTTTATGGTATGGAAGAATATCACACAAGTTTTAAAAGAATGTTTAAACAAATAATGCGAATAATATGGCGGTAGATAAGACAATAAAATTAAAAGCAGATACTAAAGATGCCGTTAAAGGTATTGAACAAGTAAAACAAGGTGTAAAGGGTGTAGATAAATCAGCTAAAGATGCTAAGTCAGGTCTTGGCGGAATGACAGGCGCAGCTAAAGGACTAGGCGTTGCTTTTAAAGCATTAGGAATAGGGCTTATTATTTCTGCTTTTATGAAATTAAAAGATATATTTAGTGGTAATATAGAAACAGCTAGAAGATTTGAAAGAATAGCAGCACAGCTAAGCACCGCCTTTGATGTTATAAGAGATAGGGCTGAAGAATTTATTAAGTCTTTAATTAAACTTAAAAATCCTTTTAAAGCATTTAAAGATGCATTTACAGGAACTACAAAAGAAATAAAAGAAGAAGTTAAAGCAATAGATACATTAACAATAGCATTACAAAAAATTCGAGACCAAGAAAGAGATTTATTAACTGTAAGGGCAGAAGCAAATAAAACAATAGCAGAATCAAGATTATTAGCAGAAGATGAAACTAAAACAAGAGAAGAAAGATTAGTTGCATTAAAAGCCGCAATAGCAGAAGAAACAAGGGTTGCCGACATAGAAAAACAAATACAAAAAGATAAGGTTGATGCCTTACAAGCTATTATTGACTTGGGTAAATCTAGTGAGGAAGATATGCAAAATCTTGCAGCAGAAAAGGCTAGATTAACAGAACTAGAAACAGCATCTATATTAAAACAAAAAAGAGTTGTAACTGAAATAAATACTTTTGAACGTGAAATAGCAGCCGAAAAAAAGAGAGAACAACAAGAAGAATTAAAAAGACAAAAGGATTTAGAAGATGCAAGAAAAAAAGAATTAGATGATTTAATAAAATATGAAGCAGAAAGAGCAAAATTACAAGCTCAGACAGCAGATTCTTATCAACAGGTTACTGATAGAAATATGTCAGCAAGAGAGAAAGAAGAAGAAGCAACTAGAGAGCATTTTGAAAAATTAAGAACAGCATCAACAGATGCTTTTATGGCGGGGCAAATAGATTCTCAACAAGCTGTAGATGATGCAATAGCATTAAAAAAAGAAGAAACTGCTGCATTATTAGAAATTGAAAAAAAATATAGTCAAGCATCAACAAAAATAGATAAATTAACTGCTGACCAAAAAAGGGGCATATTAGCTACATCTATGGGGCAGGTAAGTAATTTACTAGGGCAAGAATCTAAAGCAGGTAAGGCATTAGCTATAGGTCAAGCGTTAATTAACACGTATGTAGGTGCAACTACAGCATTAAAACAAGGTGGTATATTTGGTGCTATAGCAGCAGCAGGTGTAGTAGCATCAGGTATGGCTAGTGTTAAACAAATAAAAGACACTAAGTTACCAGGCGCAGACGGTGTTAGTATTCCAACACCTGAACCAAAAATAAGCTCAATTGATACAGAAATACAAGAAGAAGGACCTACAGGAATAGGTGCATTAGTGCCTAATATACAAGCATTAGGTTCGCCAACATTAGGGGGTGTAGCACCTGTACAAGCATACGTAGTAGAAAATGATATTAGTAATTCACAGGCTTTACAAGAAGAACTAGAAGTTCAAGCCACGTTGTAAACAAAATTAAGAACTTTATATTTATTATTGTTATGGGAAAAATAAGAAAATTAATCGAACTAATTATAGATGAAACTGCAGATATGTTTGGCGTTGATGCAATCAGCGTTGTCAAGTTTCCTGCTATCGAAGAAAATTTTGTCTATTTTAATAATGACTTTTTAAGTCTTGCAAAAGTAGATGAAGAAAAAAAACAATTAATAGGGGCTATCCTTATTCCTGATAAAAAAATACCTAGACTAGACAAGGAAACTAACGAGGAATACGATGTGTTCTTTACTAAAGAAACCATTAAACAAGCACAAAAGCTGTTTATGGCTAGTTTAAACAACAATAATCACACACTTGAACATAAAGAACCAATAAGCGGTTTAACTGTCGTAGAATCGTGGATTAAAGAAGATAAAAAATATGACAAATCCAATATGTATGGATTCTCTAGTTTACCAATCGGAACGTGGTTTGTGCAAGTAAGTGCTGAAAACAATCCTGAAATATGGGAATCAATTAAAAATAAAGAAGTAAGAGGGTTCAGTATCGAGGGGTATTTTACCGATAAACTAATTGAGGCATCAAAAGAAGTAGATATATTAGATGAGGTATGTGAAGATTGTCCTGATGAGGTAATGTTAGGTAAGATTAAAAATGTTATTTTACAAAACGAATTAAACCCTGTTGGTTCTTTAGATGGTGAGCCATTATTTAGAAGTAAAGAAGAAGCTGAAATCTATGCAGAGATGTTTAAGGGTTGTTCAGGTTCACACCCTCATACTGTTGACGGGGTTAAATTATTTATGCCTTGTGCGGATCATTCTACTGCTACAATGAAAGAAGAATTGTATACAAAAAAAGGCAAAAGAAAATACAAGAAAAAATATAAGATGCTAGAATATGTAGCTTATGCTAAAAGAAAAGCTATGTTAAAGTATTCTTGGGATGATTGTATGAAAGACCAAATGAAACAATACGGAAATAAAGAAACAGCCGCTAAAGTCTGTGCAGCTATTAAAAATAAGACAGTAAAACGATAAAGAAGTAAACAGTTTTAACCCTTTTATATTTATTAATGTTATGGGAACTATAGAAAAAATTTTAAATATCTTAAAAATGAAAAACGAACCTAAATCTTATAGCGTAAAATTCTACGCTGAAATGAAATTAGATGACGGTCGTGTAATTGCTACAGAAGATGAGCAATTCATGATTGGCTCTAAAGTATTTGCTATCGGTGATGATGGCGAAGCAGAAGCATTGTCGGCGGGAAGCTATACAATGGAAAACGGAAATAAAATGACTATCGGTGATTCATCCGAAATCCTAGACTTAGGAGAAGAAAAGGAAGCTGAAGATGTTGAAGCATCTGAAGAAGAACTTTCTGAAGAAGTATCTGAAGAATCTAAAGAAGAAGAATTAGCTGAAGAAGCTGATGTTGCTGATTGGGCAGGTATGGAAAAAAGAATTAAAAATTTAGAGGATGCAGTTGCTGATTTAAAAGCAGATAAAGTAGAAGCATCTGCTGAATTATCTGAAGAAGTTTCCGAAGAAAACAAAGAAGAATCTGAAGAAGATAAAACAGAAATGAGTTCTGAAGTTATAAGCGAACTTATGACACAAATAGAAGAACTTAAAAGTAAAATAGTTGAATTAAGTGGCGAACCTGCTACGGAAGGTATTTCTTACAATCCTGAAGGTGAAAACTTTAGTGCAACTGTTGATTTAGCGAAACTGTCACCAATGGAGAGGACAGCATATTACATTAATAACAAATAAATTTAAAAAAATGGCGAATAAAATTCAATTATCAAAAAGACGTGAATTTGACATTACTGTGAATGGTGATACATACGCAGGTGTTCACGCAATGCCTTATGTGACTGCTGCCTTGAGAAGTCCTGACACAGTTGCTAAAGGTTATGTTAGAATCTTAGATGGTTTAACAAAAAGTGCAGTAATTAACAATATAGCTTGTGCTAATCCTATTGTTCCTGGTGGAACAGGAAATTGTGATTTTTCTAGTGGAAATGACACATCAACAAGTGAGCAAGTTCTTTCATTAACTGATCTTAAAGTTAACGAGCAAATTTGTCGAGGCACAATTTTCCCAACATGGATGGGACAAGGAATGGACAGAAATGGTAATTTACCGCAGTCTTTTTCTGATTTCTTACTACAAGTAGTTGCGGGTAAAGCTGCTGCTCAATTAGAAATAGGAATATGGCAGGGAGCTTCTCCTTTCGGAACAGGTTTCTTATCTGATGATGGTAACCAAGACGAAGCAGGTGCAGACGCTTCAGCGTGTAAAGATTTTACAGAAGTAGATTTTGCTGATGCTTTAGCAGCTTCAGACATTTTAACTGATATGGCTTCAGTATATAATGCTGCTGCATCTGATATTTCTGGAATACTTACTAAACCAGGTGTTGGTTTCTACATGAATAACAAAACTTATGGTTTTTACATTCAAGCATTAGCTGCTGCGGGTTCTAATCAAGGACAAATTTCAGGATTAGGATTTGATGCAAAAGCTGATACTGCAACTTATTTCGGTTATCCAATTTACAGATGTCCAGGAATGTTTAACGATACTATTCTTTTCACTTATCCTGAAAACTTAGTATTTGGAACTAACCTAGCTACGGACTGGACTGAAGCACGTTTAATTCCAACTTACGAATACGATGGTTCAGACAATGTAAGAGTTGTAATGAACTTTGCAATTGGTGTTCAAACTGCTGTTGCAACTGATGGTGTATATGGTTCAACTGTTTGGACTTAATAGATACTTTAAATGGGTGGTTGAAATATACCACCCTTTTATTAACTTTTAAAAATAAAATAAAATGGCTTGTAATTTAACAGCAGGACGATTAGTAGATTGTAAAGACCAAATAGGCGGTTTAAAAACCCTATTTTTCTGTGCAAATTATTCTTCTAATATAGGTCAACACATGACAGTTAATGGAACTGATCCTTTGCAAATAGATACAGCGGGGTTTACAGGTTGGTCAGCTTATGGTACGCCAACAGGTTCTACAATGACTTTATATAAATATGACCTAAGACCAAATTTGTCAAGTATGACTGTAAATGTTAATGCTGATGCAGCTACAGGAACTACATTTTTTTCACAAACTTTATCAGTAACCTTACAAAAGATAAACCCTGCAACATCAAATCAAATTAAGTTGATGTCATATAATAGGGTTCAAATTTTTGTACAAGATAATAATGACAATGTGTTCTTATTAGGTCTTGATAACGGTTGTGATGTAACAGGTGGAACTATTGTTAGTGGTGCGGCAAAGGGTGACATGAGCGGATATACTTTAGAATTTAGTGCAGAAGAAAAAGAACCTATATACTCAATTAAGAAAACTAATGGTAGTGGAACAGATTATCCATTTGACCAATTAGGTGATGCAGATTCTGAATTGACTATAGTTTCAGGAACATAATCGTTACTCTATAAAAAAGAAAGAAGGGGTTTTATTGCCCCTTTTTTTGTACACTAAAAAACAATAATCTAACTTTTATATTTATTAATAAACACTATGGCTTGGAAAGTAAAAAAAGAATACGAAGGGAAAACCGTTCCGAATTGTAACGCACCCCTAAATGACTTAACACAATGGGAAATAAAGAAACTAGGTGAAAGCATTAGAAATTCTTATTTCATAGAAGAAAAACCTAAAAAGAAAAATAAATATGACTTGGAATCTTAAAAAAGAATGGAAGGATTGGATTGTTTTTTCTATTAATAAACCTTTAGATGAACTATCACAAGAAGAAATTTTAGGTTTAGATGAAGACGTAAGATTATCACTATATACAGAAAATAAATAATATGATTCAATTAATACAGTATTCTTTTGTTAATGTAATCCAACAGGGATATGTTAGTATTTATGATGAAATGACTAGCATGGCTTATAAGCCTTTACTTTCTTTTGAAAGCCAATTAACAGGAAATACTAAATTAGCATTACCTTATTCCTTATATTTGACTAATCAAGTACGGTCAGTTGGTATTGGCGTTAAAGTTGTAGCACCTGGTGGTACAGAAAATTTATCAGCAGGAGATATTTTATTTGGAACTGATGATTTTCCTTTTGGTTTTTATAATTTAACTATATACCAAAATAATAACGATACTAATTTAGTGGTAGCTAATACTATTAAAGTTGTTTATAATGGTTTGGTTAATTTAAAATTTGCTACTATTACGGGTGGTTCTACAGTAGATTACAAATCATACACAACTAACGATACAGACACAGAAAGTGTTTATATAACAATATAATTATGAATTTAGATTTAATAAAATTATCACATTACAACATACCTCATTTAATTGAAGATACTAAAAACGATTGGGTATCGTTTGGTGAGGATAACCTTTATCCAAATTATTTGCTAGAGCTATTCTTAGGAAGTGCTATTAATGGTGCTTTAGTTAAGTCAATAGGGGCTATGATCTATGGTGAGGGTTTGGCGGCTACTAATGCTGATGATAATACAGACACTAAAGAGTCTTATTTGCGTTTAACGGAACTATTACATAATTCTGATGATGATGTATTAAAAGACCTTGCATTAGATTTAAAGCTATTCGGTGGTTGTTATGTAAATGTAATATGGTCAAGGGATAGAAGTAAAATAGCTAAGATGATTCACATACCTGCACAATACATACGTTCAGGTAAAATGATAGATGGCGAAATAGATACTTATTATTATTCTGCTGATTGGTCTAAAGCTAAAAAATCTGAATACAGACCAAGACCTTATTCAGCCTTTAATACAGAAGATAGAACACAAGCGAGTCAAATCTTAATGATTAGAGATAAAAACCCTGCTTTGTTTTATGGCTTTGCACCTGATTACGTTGCAGCGACAGATTGGATTCAAATGGAATTAGAGATTGCTCAGTTTCATTTATCTAATATAACTAGTGGTATGACACCATCAATGCACGTAGGTTTTAGTAATGGCGTACCGACTGAAGAAGAACGGCGTACTATTGAAAGACAATTAAATCAAAAGTTTGCAGGAACAGGAAATGCAGGTAAAATCTTAATCACTTTTAATGATGGTAAAGAAACAACACCCACTATAGAACCTATCCAAATGAATGATGCTCAGTCAGCGTGGGTAGAAATGTCTAAACAATCCGTTAATCAAATACTAGCAGGTCATAGAGTTACATCACCGATATTATTTGGTATTCGTTCAGAAGGCGGTGGATTAGGCAATAATGCTGACGAATTACGGGATGCTTATAGCTTATTTAACAATACTGTGGTAATTCCGTTCCAAAACACGCTTTTAAAGGGTTTAGAGAAGATTTTTAAAGTTAATGATATAAACCTTGATTTGTACTTTAAATCGCTTAAACCCGCTGATTTTATTGATTTAGAAGTTACCAAGACACAAAGTGAAGAAGATCAAGAGAAAGAAGGCGTTACAAAAGAAGATATAAATACTGAGGATTTAAAAGAAGAATTTAAAGACTTACAAGACATAGATACTAAGCCAACACAAGGAATGGTAGAAGAAGCAGAAAAGGGGTTAGAATGGCGTAGAGAACATAGCAGAGGTGGAACACAAGTTGCCGTTGCAAGAGCAACAAACATTAAAAATGGTGACAACCTATCGTTTGATACCATAAAAAGAATGAATAGCTTTTTTGCTAGACATGAAGTAGATAAACAAGCAGAAGGATTTAATCCTGGTGAAGAAGGATATCCAAGTGCAGGTAGAATAGCTTGGGCATTATGGGGTGGTGATGCAGGTCAAAGTTGGGCAAAAAAAAAAGTTAAAGAGATAGAAGGCGTTAGAGATGATTTATCTGATGACCAATTTAATGAATTATTAGATAATTTAAAAGGAGAAAAGATTGATACAGAAAAATGGGAAGTTGTTGATGAACAAGATTATGTAGAAGATTATGAAGAATGGGCAGAAGCATTAATAAAAGAAAATAAGAAAGATAAATTTGCAGATGAAATAGTAAGTAAAGAAGATAATTTTAGCTACTTAGATAAATCTTTTTATAGAGTTAGATTTAAGTACATTAAAAAGAGCAGAAAACCTAGCAAATCGACTAGAACATTTTGCAAGAATATGATGAGATTAGCAAAAGCAGGATTTGTATATAGAATAGAAGATATTGATAAAGCGAGTAGAGAAGGGGTAAATAGACAATTAGGTCATAAAGGCAGACCGTACGATTTGTTTCGTTTTAAAGGCGGGGTTTATTGCCGCCATGCTTGGAAGGTAATTCTATATAGATTAAAAGAAGGAACAGAATTAAGAGAAGGTCAGAGTTTAGATGATTATAAAAAAGTAAATAACATTCCTAAAAGTTATACACCAAAACCTAGAGGAATTAAAGATGCAGTAATAGCACCTGAAAATATGCCTAATAGAGGACATTATCCAGGCGTAAAATAAAATAACAATATGGCTATACAACATACATTAATGATTTCGGCTACACGCCTTAAAAAAGACACAGCATTAAATGGTTCAGTAGATGACAACTTAATAATGCCTTATATCTTATTAGCACAAGATATGTATATACTACCTATTCTTGGAACTGATTTAGATGCTAAAATAAAGTCAGATATTCAAGCAGGTAGTTTGACAGGTAATTATAAAACACTTGTAGAAACTTATATCCAACCTGCATTAGTGCAATTTTCTTTTGCAGAATTAGCACCATTTATGCGACTTAGATTTGTTAATAATGCAATCGTGGTAATGGGTGCTACAGAACAGTCATCAAGTGCTACGTATGAAGATTTAAAGCCTGTAATGGATAGAGCTAAAGATGCAGCCGAATTTTATCGTCAGCGTTGCATAGACTATTTAAGAAATAACTCAACTTTGTTTAGTGAGTACACGAGCAATACTGGTAGTGACCTTGATCCGACTACAAGGAATTATTACGCAGGTATAAACTTAGATAATAACGTCCCTAGAAGTAATAGATTAAAAAGTTTTTTACAAGGTGCAGATATTACTATTTATGGCTGTTAAGGAACGTAGAACATATCCAAAGAGTTTGGAGAACTTTAAAAAGTTAAAACATTATATTAAAAAATTAAACAATGGCGGGACAAAGACTAACAGACAAGACGGCGTTAGAACAACAAACAGGTAGCGGTGATTTATTTATGGTGGTCGACGTAAACGACACCACAGGTAGTAGTGCGGGTACATCTAAAAAAATAGATTCTAAATATGTTATCCAAACTGATAAATTCTCTTTAAACAATACAGAAGTACAGGCATTACACACAACGCCTAAAACTTTAATAGGTGCTTTAAGTGGTTATATGATTACACCTATGGCTGTTACAATTCTTTGTACCTATGCAAGTAGCACAGAATCATCAAGCAATAATTTGAATTTAGGCTTTGAGGACAACGATACTTTTTATTGGAAACAGGTTCGGGATATTATGAATAGTAAAACCACCGATATAACGTATTGTCTTGCAGCTAGTCCAGGAACATCAGGGGCTTGTGAAACATCTATATTAAATAAACCTTTTATATGTTGGGCTAATGCTGCTTTTAATGGTGGATGGACTTGTGATATTTACGTTACTTATGCTTATACTAAAATACTATGATACGTTTACTTTTATTATTACCTTTTTTGTCTTTTGGGCAAATAGATTTTTTTAAATACTCTACTATTTATACATCAATGAATGTTAATACTAGCATGATTGAACAAGAAGACTACAGATCAATTGCTAAAGGCTATGAAGATGTTACAAAAGTAAATCCTTATGACTACAATTTAACCGTAGGAATAAGAAAAATTGCTCGTTTTTCGTATCAGCAAAAAATTAAAACTTGGTATTATGGAAATGAAAAGGCTATTTCAGACAATTCTACTGTTGGTAATGCTACCAATTTTGAGTATCTATTTAATTATTCATTTATACGCAGTCGTGGGGATATATATAATGAACAAAATTTTTGGCTTAGATACTTGGGAACTAGATGCGTAACTAAATTACAATATACAGATAATCAAAGAGTAGATTTAAAATACAATTCTATTGACACTAGATATAGAATTACTAAAGGTGATTTTGACTTTACAATTGGCGGTTTATTCCGTATTCATAATCCGTATGGTTTTGTTCCTATTCGTGATTTTTGGATTCCTGGTGAACAATCCTTCCCACAATTAGCACAAGAATTTGGCTATTCAAGTCAGATTGTTAATGGTGATTTTCATTGGTTTAAAGACGGTGAATTATTAGCAACATCTAATGATGAATTTTACAAGCATTATTTTGGTCAAGCAATAGCTGATTTTAATGCTAGAGAATTAGAGAAATTAGGTATGCAAAAAGAACTTAGTGTTGTACTAGGTGTTGAATACTATAAATATACCCCTAAATTTTGGCTTCATGCTTGGGCGAATCTAATGCCTTTACACTATGGTTTGGACGAATACTCTTACAAGTATGGAGAAAGTGCCTTAGAACGCTTAGAATGGGACTCTGGAGCTGTTTTAGGCGCTAAAGTTACAAAGCATTTAGGATTGTTTGTGGAGGGTACACATTTAAAATACTGGGACAAGCCAGTCTATGAGTGCAAGTTTGGGTTTAATTATTTAATATTTTAATTATGAAAAAATTATTGTTGTTATTATTTATTAGTTCTTTTTCTTTTGCACAAGACTATGACTTTCAAGCACTGTGTATAGCTTGCGCAGAGGCTAATGGTTTCTATTGTGGCGATGACGTTAGCAACTGGACGCAATACTCTCCAGACGGCTGTGTTCAGACATCTTGGATAAACGACACCTGGCTCGATTGTGTGGACGGATCAGACGAGGGAAGTGATGTTGTTTCTACAACACTAGCTGAGTGCGCTCCACCAGCTCCAGAATGTGACACAATATATGTAGAAGTTCTAGTAATACAAACGGACACAATAATACAAACAGAATACATCACAGAATATCTAACAGACACTATTGTAGAGTTTCAAGAAATCATTATAACAGACTATATTGATTGCACAACTGGACTACCTTGCAATAGCGGTATGCAAGAAGTGTTAGACAAGTCAAAAAATACAGGCTTACTTTATGACCTTAATGGTAGAACTATAAAAAGAGCCGAAGGAATTTACATAGAAAATGGTTTAATAAAATATAAATTATAATGGATATATTTAAAGATAACAATGATTGGAACGAAAAGTCTATAATAGGTTTTATAGCTTTCTTAATAATGTGTTTAATAATGATAGCGGATTTACTTACTGGCTGGATAGGCAAAGACTTAATTATAAACGAATTTGTTTATGATTCTTTTGTCTGGGTTGTGCTTGGTTGCTTTGGAATCAGCGGTGTAGAAAAATTCTCTGGAAAAAAATGTGATAAAAGTTGCAACAAATGAAAGAATTATCTGAAGACTCAAAGTTTCAAGTAAGCCTTAAAACACTAGGCGGAATTGTGGTTTTAATTGTCACACTAGTTGGTATGTGGTTCACTCTACAAGCTGACATAGAAGAAGCTAAGATGCTACCAGAAATGCCTATAAGCGAAAAAGAGTTTGAGCTAAAGGACAAGCTAATAAGGAGTTCAATTTTAGCAACAGAAGAAGACGTAAAAGAAATAAAAGAAGACATGAAGTATTTGAGAGACAAGATAGACAAAATGGATTAATGACTAATGTACCTTACATATTAATAGGATTATTCTTTTTCTGCATAGGCTCTTGCTTTGCACAAGTTAAAGTGGTTCACTACAATAGTGAGTGGAACTCTGACAATAATTATAGTATTGCATCTTTAAAAGATTGCGAAAAAGCTGACGTAGTAATATGTCACAATCCAGAGGAGCAAGAAAAACACGACATTCTTTCTGTTCCTACTTTGATTGTATTTGACAACAACGTAGAGATTGCAAGGTATGAAGCAAATATAATGATGCAATTAGATTTGTCAATTAATGATTTGCAAGATGCAATAGACAAAATTTATTTAACTAAGTTTGAATGAAGTTAACGAGAAATTTTACACTCCAAGAAATGCTTTTTAGTGCTACGGCACAAAGATTAAGTATTGATAATTCAGCAACAAAAGAAGGAATTATAAAGTTGAGACTCCTGTGCGTTAATCTTTTACAGCCTCTCAGGAATGCAGTTGGCTCTATCCGTATTACGTCAGCGTACAGGTGTCCAGCTTTGTCGCGAGCGGTAGGATCAAGTGAAAATTCACAGCATTGTCGCTATGAAGCGGTGGACATTCAACACGTTAGCAGAGGCAAAATGGACAACCTTAAAATCTATAAAGCACTAATAGACTTAGACTTAGACTATGACCAGTGCATCTTAGAATTTGGGGACTCGTCCGCTTTGAGTGATCCTATGTTTCCAAATTGGCTACACTTGAGCTGGAAAGTATCAGACAATAGACGAGAGACTTTAGTTGCCTATAAAGATATGGACAACAAAACAAAGTACAGACCTTTAATTAAATACAATTCTTTATAATGCTAGGAGGGATTTTTAAATCATTAATCGGAAATGCTTCAGAAATTATAGACGAAGTAGTGACTACCAAAGAGGAAAAGCTAGCCTTGAAAAATAAGATGCGTGAAATCTTAGCTAACGCTGAGTCTAACGCACAACAACAAGTCACAAGGCGTTGGGAAGCTGACGCTAAGGCTGGTTGGCTACCAGCAAATATCAGACCATTAACACTAATTTTTTTGACCTTCGTGTTTGTGGTTATATCAGTGTTTGACGGAAACATTGGCGAGTTTAAAATCTCGTCAGCATATATTCCAATTTATCAGACGCTTTTATTATGTTGCTATTCAGCTTATTTTGCTGGAAGGTCTATTGAGAAAATCAAAAGAAAATAAAAGATAAAAGAACATATCGTCTAAGGCTAACCAAGTCAGAACACGACAAGGTCAAAGAGTCAAGACAAAAAGAAAATGAGATAATATTAGTTATCTCTGACCTCCATATTCCATACCACCACCAAGACTCAATTCGCTTTTTAAAAGCTATAAAAGAATACTATAAGCCTAATCTAATTTGGAACGTAGGAGACGAGGCTGACTTTCACGGACTCTCATATCACGAGAAGGAACAAGAGCTAGACACACAACACAACGAAACACTCAAAGCTCGTAAGGTTTTTAAAGAGCTAGAGGAGATATTCCCTTCCATGACTCTAGTACATTCAAATCACGGCTCTATGCTTTACAGGCGTTCTAAGACGCACGGAATCCCAAACTATATGCTAAAAGACTATAACGAAGTTATTGGCGTAGGCACAGGCTGGAAATGGTATGCAGACTATAAGTACACAATGAACAATGGACAGACAGTATTTATGACACATGGAATGAAAAAAAACGGCTTAGCTTTAGCTAAAGAAATGGGAATGTGCGTTTTGCAAGGTCACTACCATACGTGTTTCGAAATTGGCTACACCAGCAATCCAATGAATTTGAACTGGTCAATGATGGTAGGCTGTTTAATAGACGATAATTCCAGAGCCTATGCGTATAATAAGGTCAATAGCGCTAGAGTGATTTTAGGCTGTGGAATAATAATAAACGGACAACCTAAGCTATTGCCTATGGTACTAGAAAAGGGTGGTCGTTGGAATGGTAAGATTAATTAATTATATTTGTAATATGAATATTTACGAAGAAAAGCTAAAACTCGGAGCGTATTATACTTATGACAAGAACAACAAAAAGGTTTATGACATAAAAACTATGCGCGAGGATTTTAAGGTTTTAGTAAAGAAATTAAAGAAAAAATAAAAGGGGGTATATATATTCTCTTGCTTATGCAAGTTGATACCGAACTACTTGCGTGAGCTTCTTGTGTCCATTTTTATCTATCCACCTAGTTGGAACATCAATAAAATCAGATTTTATTTTATGTCCTTTTTTTCTAAGTAGAAATATAGTTGAAGATAGTCTTGTATTTCCTAAGTCTCTAAAAGCATCTAGTGTTGTTATGCTTCCAAATTTATGCAAATAGTCTTGTGTACTTGTTAAGTGTGTTGATCTCATAATAAATAAATTCTTTCTAGGTTGTTATATTCTTCTTTCTCATACCAACTATCATATTTAAAGTCGGTTTCATCTTCTATTAATGTTTCTATAAATGTTTCAAGTTGTTCTTCTGTGCCTTTAAAAGATATTATTCCTCTTTTATATTCTATATCGCACATTTCTAACTTTACTGAAAGAGGGCTATTAACCATTGTCTTGTAATAACCCTTGCCTGTAATTATATATTCTTTTACCATTATAAAGTATGTTTAATTGTATATTCCATTTCACTCATTCTTTCTAAGAGTGGTTTTAATGTCTTTATTCTTCTTTTGTTGTCAGCAATAACATCAAGATATTGTTTAGCTTGTGATGGTGAATCAGGACATTCTAGCTTTTCTTTAAAAAATTTAAGACTTTCTTCTTCTTGTCTTAATACAAATTCAATTACTGTTTCTGTAGCAATACATTCTTCTTTAGTTAATTTAATAGTTTTATAAGTTTCCATAATAATTTATAATTTTAATTTAATACTTGTTTTAATTGTATGACACAAACATAGTAAAAAATCTTTATACTTTATAGCAAAGTATCTTTTTATTTATTAACACTATTATTGTTAATAACTATTAAATAATTTTTAAGTTTTGTGGAATAATTTGCTTATAATTGCATATTAACTAATAAAAATTAATATATGAACTCACGTTATAAAAGGCGAAAAGTCATTGAGATTGAAATGAACTCAAAAGACCCTAAGCACACAGATGCGTCAATATCACGAGCATTAGGTTGGTCATATCCAACAACAAGAAAAAGGTTAAGAAATCCAGGAAAATTAAGTGTAGATGATGCTGAAAAGCTATGCGAACATTTAGGACTGGACATTGTTAAATTTATAAGACCATTTTAATTATGAAAGAAACAAAACAGGAAATCTTAAATAGATTATTTATAGAAAATAATTTAACTGATGAAGATTATTTTAAGCATAAATTCTATACTATAATAACAAGAAGCGGTATAGATAAAATACAAGCATCAAATGATATACAAATAAAATATGATTTAATGTTTAATTCATCAGATACTAAATGTGTTATAATAAAAGCAACTGCTAAAATGGGAGATAAAGTTATTGAAACTTTTGGCGAAGCTGCACCTATGAATAATCAAAATTCTTATCCTATAGCAATGGCTGAGAAAAGAGCAATGAGTAGAGCTTGTTTAAAATTAGCAGGATTCTATGAAAATAATGTATTTGGCGAAGAAGAAGCTGATGCGTTTAAAAGAAGTAATAATCAATAAAATAAATAATATGTATAAAATAAGAGGTAAAATAATAGATAAAAAAACAGAAACTATTGAGAATAAAAAGGGCGGTGATCCTTATGAAAAAATGTATATAACAATACTAGAAAGCGAAACAGATTTTGAACACAAGTATCAATTTGAGATATTTGGTAAAGACAAAATAGCTGTTCATGATAGAAAAATAAAGATTGATAGATATGCTACAATTGAGTTTTATATTAAATCTAATGAATGGAAGGGTAAATTTTTTAATACCTTAAACATTAAGGATATTCTTTTAGAAGATGAAATTAAAGATTTAAAAATTCAATCTACACCATTTTAATTTGATAGGGCTTGTACTTTTATACTTGTTTATATAATTTTCTCTTTTTAGTATAAGCCCTATTTTTTTTATACATTTAATAATTATGAAAAAAACTTACTTTAACCACGATTCTTCAGCACGTTTAGATATAAGAATAATAAAATTAAGAGCCACTTTAGGATATGAAGGATATGGTATATTTTGGGCGGTATTAGAATTGTTATTCTCAGAAGAAAATAAAATATGCACCAGTCAATATGATATTATAGCTTTTGGATTACAATGTGATGCTAATAAATTAAGATCAGTAATAGAAGATTTTGATTTATTTGTTATTGATGATGGTTGCTTTTATTCTAGGCGTTTAAATAAACACATAGAAGAAATTAATACAAAGAGTGTAAAAGCTAAAGAGAACGCTAAAAAACGTTGGAATAATGCGACTGTAATGCAACCGCATAGCGACCGCAATGCTAGTAAAAGTATAAGTAAAAGTATAAGTAAAGTAAATAAAAGTAAAATAGATGATAGAGTAAGTGCGTTTAAAAACGCCGTTCACAATTTAGATTTTATGGATAAAGATGATAAACAAGATTTTTATTTATACTGGTCTGAATTAACTAAGTCGCAAACAAACCCTAGAATGAGATGGGAAACAGAGAGAACTTGGTCATTAAATCTAAGGGCTAAACGATGGATTAACAACGGCTTTAATAAACAAAAGAAAACCTATCCTGATTATTATGATGGTCAGCTAATGAGAAAAATGGATGAATCAGCAAAAAAAGAATATGAGAACCACCTTAAAACATTAGGTTATACAATATCTTATAATCCTAATAGTGGTGCTAAATGGATTAAGAAATGAAAGAATATCAATTACAAAAATCAATAGTCACATATATTAAATTACAATATCCTAATGTATTGTATTGTGCTAGTGCAGGTGGTTTAAGAACATCAATGACACAGGCAATAAAAATGAAAGCTAGTGGCTATATAAAGGGTTATCCCGATTTATCAATACTAGAACCTATTGGTAAATTTCATTCTTTATTTTTAGAAGTTAAAACAAAAAAAGGTAGACCAACAAAAGAACAGCTATGGTGGCGAGAAAAACTTAATGAACGTAATTTTGTATCAGAAATCGTATATGGATATGATGAAGCTGTAGCTGTAATAGATAGATATTTAAAAGGATTAATAAAATGAAAATACTAAATTTATATGCTTGTTTAGGGGGGAATAGATATTTATGGAATGAAGTTAAAAATGATATACAAGTTACCGCAGTAGAATGGGATAATGAATTAGCCAAATTATATCAAGAGAGATTTCCTAACGATAAAGTTATTGTTGCAGATGCACATCAATACTTATTAGAACACTATAAAGAATATGATTTTATTTGGAGCAGCCCACCTTGTCCAACACATAGTAGAATTAATATAAGTCAATATACTAGGGATTGTTGGAAACCACGTTATCCAGATATGGCTTTGTATCAAGAAATTATTTTTTTAAAACACTATTATAAAGGAAAGTATTGTATTGAAAATGTAATTCCATTTTATGAAACTTTAATTCCAGCTGAAAAAAGAAACAGACACTTATATTGGACTAACTTTAAACTACCTACTATTTTAAGCACGAGAAAAAATCCTGATTTATCAAGAACAAAAAATCTAATAACAGCATTGTCAGATTTTCACGATTACGATTTTAGAAAATATAAAGGCAAACAACGTATGAATAAAATAGCAAGAAATCTAGTAGATTACCAAGCAGGCAAAACTATATTTGAAGCAGTTTTAGAAATTAACAAAAATAAATATAAACAATCAAAATTATTTTGAAAGTCAAACCTACATTTTTTAATACTAGAAGGGATAGATTGTATGATAATTACGTTGATACTAACAACCACTTGTTTATAATTTTGTTTGATAGCGGTGCTGAGATGTCATTTATTTTAAGAGATTTGAAAAAAAACGATTCTATATTAAATTATATTTATAAGAAATTGCACAGTAGATTTGAAAACATTATAGAAATAGAATCTTCTAAATTAAGCAATATAGAATACAATTTAATGAAGCAGATGAATGTACCCCCTATCAATAAAATATGTTAAATCAATATCTTGAAGATAATTATTATAAGCTAAAAGACATGGCGTATAATATATCAAGCGGTAAACATCATGATGATTTATTAAGTTTTGTTATAGAAGAATTATACAAATGCGACCAAGAAAGAATCAACGAGATAATACAAAAAAAACAAATGACTTTTTATATTGCTAGGGTTATGATTAATCAGCAGCATTCTAATACTAGCAGATATTATTATAAATACAGAAAGTTTTACGAATATCATGTAAGCGGTATAATAGAAGCTATTAGCCCTGATAATGTATTAAAAGACATAGAAGAAAAACAATTAGTAGAAAGAAGGTTAGATTGGATAGAAGAAAAGCTACAGGATTTATACTGGTTTGATGCAGAGTTATTTCGTATATACTATAGAGAATCACACAGTTTAAATTCTTTAGCTGCTGCAACCAAGATTTCTAGAGCTACTATTTACAAGGCAATTAGTAACGTAAAAACCTATTTAAAAAATGAAAGATAAAGAAGAATTTGTAGCCAATATAGTAGTTGGATTTACAACACTAGCATTAATAACATTATTTATATTAGCAATTATATGAAAAAAAGCAGAATAATAAGAGCAATAAAAAAAGCTAATACTGAACTTATTAAAAAATATGATATGGTTTCTTTTAGTGATGAGAAAGGTAAGACTTATGTATTAGGAACTAAAGAAGGATTTGATTTAAAAATAAATGAAGCTGCTAGTTATGCAGTACACAGATTACTAGACTTAATAGATGATG
>Ga0163180_10000455_pt1 | contig 23721 bp, 20 predicted proteins | sample AtlANTMetagenome_2_FD_109647 | JGI IMG/M metagenome (GOLD analysis project Ga0163180, IMG submission 109647) | Marine eukaryotic phytoplankton communities from the Atlantic Ocean - Atlantic ANT 4 Metagenome | ecosystem: Environmental > Aquatic > Marine > Oceanic | place: North Atlantic Ocean...
CGCCTTCTTTTTGGGAAAGCCCGCCGTGTACATCCAATCCCAAGGAAAATGCATCATGGGTTCATCGGCCTTGGAAAGGCGCAGATCCCAACGGCAGTCGGCGATGGAGCCTTTCGCAGCATCACGCTTGAGTTCGATGCGCTCTGATCGAATCCCGATTTCATCGGCCGCGAGTTCGACCTGCGATAAATCCACCTCCCGTTTTCCCACGACCGGAGGGGCATCCCGAAACGAAAGAATGAACCAAAACTCCGCTTTTCCAGGCCCCTCGCTCGGACGAAGCAGGTTGTGTTTGATCCACAAACCCACAGCACCGTCGGGGCTGTTGGCTTTGAGGTAGTTCGATTCGTAAATCCCTGGCGTGGTTTTGGATACGATTCGCTCGAAGGGATCACGGTGCATAGACGGCTCGCTTGGTTAACCTACCACTATGCGTATCACTGGCGGCACCATGAGAGGGCGAGTCCTGACATCGAAGGTCAGAGCCGGGGTGCGTCCCACATCGTCCAGGGTTCGCGAAGCGTTGTTTTCGATGCTGGGCCAAGACTTGTCCGATGTGACGGTGCTGGATGGGTTCGGCGGAAGCGGGCTCATTAGTTTTGAGGCGATGAGCCGAGGAGCGGAGGTCACGACCGTCGAACGGAACCGGCCGGCGGCCGCGGCGATCCAATCCAACGCGGAGCACTTGAAGGTCAAAATGGATCTGCGAATCACCGATCTGAGGAATGTTCTGGCGTCCGGGCAATGGGATGTGGTCATCCTCGATCCGCCCTATGCCGATGACCCTGTGGAATGGGTGGCCGAGGCGTCTGCTTGCGTGAGAGAGGTGCTTGTCATTGAGCACAAATCCGGAGCGTCGTTGCCGGAACAGGTGGGGGCCTTGATTCAGGATGTGTCGCGGCGCTACGGCGATTCGTCCTTAACGATCTACCGGCGAGGGTCGGACCCCAGTCTCGAAGAAGCGGATGTAGTCCCGTAAAATTTGCCCGTGGTCGAATGCCAATGTGTCGGGCAGGTCATCGAGCGCAAACACTCGGGCTTCTTCCGCATCGTCCATACCGACGGGCTCACCATGAGCGCGCGCGATGAAAACTGTTGAAATTGTGTGTTTGCGCGGGTCGCGCTTGGGATCGGAGTAGACGTAAAACAGGGAGTCCAGAGTGACATCCAGGCCGGTTTCTTCCATCGCTTCGCGCCGGGCAGCGGCCTCACAACTCTCTCCGGCATCCTGATAGCCCCCCGGTAATGCCCAGCCATAGGGCGGATTTCTCCGTTTGATCAGCACGATGCCATCATTGATTTTGATGATGATGTCGACAGTCGGAATTGGGTTTTTGAACTCGGTGCTCATGCATCCCCCCTGTCCCTATGCTACCCAATTGTGCCACTCTTAGGGCCGAGGAGACCACAGGTTTTGCGATGCGGGTAGTGATAGGTGCCGGAGCCGATGCATTGAGGGCTGCAGCGACGCTTGCAGTGGCCGGTCATGCTGTGTTGTTGCTTCAAGAATCGGAGACCCCCCACGGTCTGGACCATCCGGAGCTTCCCGAAGGGACAGGTCGGATATCGATTCCGGCGGCTTCCCGTCCCGCTGTAGAGCAAGTCACTGGACCCCTCATTGACGTGCCTTCGGTTCGTCGCGCGGTGAGTCATGCCGGACAATTCGCGGCCTTACCGATGGGAATCGGGGAGGTGCCGAAGTTATTTTTATCGAGAGAACTCGGCGGTGTGGGACGTCAGTTTCTTCAGCAGCGTGTGCGCAATGCCATGATTCCGCTGACCGGGGGCGGTCAAGAGGAGCGAACCTATCGTCAGTGGGTCGAGCGCCGGATGGGGGAGGCTGCCTATCAGTCGGCCTACGCGCACTATGCCGAGAGACGCTGGGGGCTGCCGGGGGACGAATTGTCCGTGGCGATCGCCCGGCTGCATCACAACCCGCACGGTAACGATGGAGCGCTTGTACTCGCCGGCGACCGCGAAGCATTCTTTTCTCATGCGGTGAGCCTGATCGAGAAGAACGGGGGCGAAGTCCGCTGCGGAGCATCGGTGCGAGGCTTCAAGGTCGAGGATGGTCGCGTGGTCGCTGTTCGCGTGGGTCGTCGTAACGTTCCGGTCGATGGCCCCGTTTGGGTGGCCCGGCCCCACCGTGTTGTGGCCGAATGGTTGGGAGATGCGCTGTACAGGGGTGGGCACGTCGATGCGGCCGCATTGCAGACCCTGGATCGAGTTCAGGTGAGCTTTGAAAGTCCCTCGGGACTGAATGCGGATGAGATTCATATTTTGGATCGGAGCGCGCCGGCCTGGCGCGTATCGAGCGTGCCGGGTTCACCGTCGACGATTGTTTTCCATTCCAACGTGGCGCCGGATCAAGCGAGCCCGGAGCTGAATGACTTTGTCGCCCTTGGAGTGAGCCTGGGCTTACCGGGCTTGGATGCGAGCCGGGCACAAGTGGAGCGGCTTTCGGATTGGGCCCCGGTCTGGGCGCCGGTGGTTCATCCCCGTTTAAGGCGTTTGAGCCTTGCGTTTACCGAGTTTGGAGTGGTCTCTGTGGGGCGTCGAGGAACGTTTTCTCCCATGGGTGTCGGTTCGGAGATCATTCTGGCTGCCCGATACGCTGTAGACGACGAGCCGGACCAGCGCGAGGCTTTACGAGCGCTCTTGGCGCCTCCGATTAAAGACGACGATTTAAGCGCATCATTTCGCGACTTTCTGTGGCGCTAGCGCAGCTTTCTTTTTGGCGCGCGCACACTGCTTTCCACCCTCAAACCACTTTTTCGACTCGCACCTGAGCGCATCGAGATCGATGGTGTCTGCCTGGGCATCTAATCGGAGCTGACCCACAAGACCGCACGAGTTGCTTCCGGAGAGATGGATGGCCCAGGTCGCGGAATCACCACTTGTTTCCAGGGTGCGTACGCCGGAAGGATCGTCTGTGGGAGGGATGGTCAAAGGGTCGCCCATACAGCTGCGCAACACTCCGTTGATCGATAGCCAGCGTGCGGGCCAGGGAGGTCGGCCGTCTTCGAAATAGAGGGTTCTCTCCAGTAGAAGAACATCAAAAAGGTCGCCGTTTTCTGAACGCCATCGTTCTGCGGCGCAGGGTCTGCGTTCACGACAGCGCTCGATCATGGCTTTGCCACCCTCGAAAGGGGGAGCATCCGGCCAGCGGCTCAGATTGGGCGTGACTCGCCCGATCAACTCCCAGTGGAGGGTCGTTTCTTTTTCAATCTTTGGGGAGACCTTTGCGGCTTCTGGGGCTGGGCTGTTGCAGCCGAGAATAAGGGCGAAGTACGCGATCGCTCCGGTCATGGTGCGCTTTTGAGATTCACACATTTCTGAATCTCAAAGTTGCCGGTGATCTTCCCGGCCTCACCGAAATCGATGGACATTTCTCCGATTATCCAATCGTCACCGTCAAACTCGATGTCGATATTTCCAGTGGGCTCCGGTGCCGTAAATTTGCTTGTGATGGTGGCCGTTCCATCATCGGCTTCAATGAAAGTGGCGCTGTTTGGAGGAATGGCCGCTTCACCTTCAACCACATTGCTGCTGGTGTAGTAGATCTGAAGGGCGGCGAAGTTTTCATCCGTGTTTGTCATCTCGTATTCATCGGAAGTGCCATAGCTGGACTCGACCCACGATAGCTCCTGGCATCCCAGGTCAGAATCGGTGAACACGATGTATGGGCCTCCCCAATGCGCCGCACCGTTGACCTTTTTACCGTTGATCTGGCCATCGAGATTTACGACCGTCTTGCTGCACCCTATGGTGGCGAAACTCAGGGTAGTCAGAGCGTAAATAAAAGCATTGCGCATGGGGTCCTCCTCAGTTCCTGATATCGTCGAGACGTTAGGGTAACCACTGGAGCATACCTTGAACGATCCGCTCTTCGCTGCTGCTATTGACGGGGACCGCCGGGCTTTGGCGCGGGCGATCTCACGTATTGACGATGGAGCGGAGTCTGCTCATAGCGCGATGGCAGCGCTAAAGTGCCGCCGAGACGAGTCGCCTGGAGCCCCTTTTGTTTTGGGGGTCACGGGTCCTCCAGGAGCAGGTAAGAGCACCTTTACCCATCGTGTGATTGGTGGGGCTCGGGCCCGAGGCGAGCGTGTGGCGGTAGTGGCTGTGGACCCATCGAGCCCGTTTTCTGGGGGTGCCATCCTGGGCGACAGGCTGCGTATGGAGGAGTTTGCAACCGACGCGGCGGTATTCATTCGTTCGTTGTCGAGCCGTGGCCATCTGGGCGGTCTCTCCAGGGCGACAGGTCAGGTGGTGCAGCTTCTCGATGCGGCGGGCTTTGATCTTATCGTCGTGGAAACCGTCGGTGTGGGGCAATCGGAGCTGGCGGTGATGGAGGTGGCCGATACGGTTCTGGTCGTGCTGACCCCCGAGAGCGGCGACGTCGTTCAAACGATGAAGGCAGGTTTATTGGAAGTGGCGGATGTCTTCGCCGTCAATAAATCCGATCGCCGTGGCGCAGAGGCCCTTCGGCGTAATCTCGAGATGATGGTCCACCTGGGCGCACCGGAATCCACGGAATCCACCCATTGGACCATTCCTGTTCATACCTGCTGTGCGCTGGAAAATCAGGGTGTCGATGACGTGATCGCATCCACCCGTTCGCACTTGGAATGGTGTGTGGGTTTAGGGCGAGAGCGCTGGATAGAGCGCCGTTCGCGTGGGCGCATTCGCACCTTCTTAGACTTGGTGAGTGAGGACGCTCGGCATCGCGCCTTAAAAGCGCTGAACGAGTCGTCACTTAAAGCACGGTTGTCGGCGGGTGAAATCAGTCCTTATGTGGCGGCGATGGATTGGGCTGAATGAGTGTTTGGCAGCCACATTCGTATCCACGGGGCCGGGGGCAGATTCAGTTGATTTCGGATCCGGTGCTCTCAGAGTTGGTGATCGATAATCCTCCAGCTCGAAATGCGATGAGTCTGGGCATGATGGCGGATCTGATCGATGCCGTGGCCCGCTTACGGGAGGAGCCGCCAGTGGCTTTGCTGATCCGGGGAGCCGGATCAACGGCATTTTGTGCCGGGGGAGACCTCAGGGAGGTTCGTGCTCACCTGATGGATCAGGCTGCGGCGGAAGGCATGCCCATCGCGATGGGGGACGCGCTCGATGCGATTGCTGCGCTTCCGACTGTCGTTGTCGTGGCGGTCGAGGGCCCCGCTTTGGGTGGGGGTGCGGAAATCACAACGGTGGCCGATTGGGTGGTGGCGTCGGAGTCTGCGCAAATCGGTTTTGTTCACGTGGCTTTAGGTGTATCGCCAGGATGGGGAGGGGCTCACCGGCTGATTCAACGCGTGGGTGTGGAGTCGGCTTCCGAGATCCTTTTACAAGCTCGGCGGTTGAATGCTGACCGTTGTCTTGAGGTGGGTTTGGCTCAGTCCATCGCACCTGAGGGCGAGGCGGTGGCCGTGGCTCGGGCATGGATAGCGCGGGTGACGCGTTGGCCTCATGCCTCTATTCGCGGCGTACTCGAGATTCTGAGGGCGGCGCGGAGTGGCGGTGATGTCAGGCGCTGTGAGCGCCGCGTATTTTCAGAACTTTGGGCTGGAGAAGACCATTGTGCAGCGCTCGAATCCGTGAAGGCGGGCGGATGACGGTTTTTTTATTCTGGTTCGCTTGCGCTCCAAAGGGCCCCATCGAGCAGCCCGCAACACCGTTGGTGGAGACCCCGGCGATGGCAGAAGCCAGGTCGTCTGGGGTTGTTTATGAGGGTGTTTTCACAGACGAAATGCACGCCTTTTCACTTCCTGTGACCGAGGGTTGGGTGGCGGATCCTGGGCCCGAGACGGGATTGATGCGGGTGGCCATGGTGCATGTCGCGACAGGGACTCGGGTTGAGATTTGGGCATTTCCTGGGGACGGTTTGGAGCCACGAGTCCGTGAGGGCTGTGCGTGGAATTTTCAGGAGAAAAATCGTCCGTTGATTTTTGCTGACGAGGCCATCATGGCAACCTGTGTTCCGTCCGATGCGTTGGGTCGCCGAGTCTATGGGCTCATCTTCCAACGGAATCGTTCGACCTACCAGATAGAGATTCAAGCACCCAACGACGGTTTACTCGAGGGTCGGGCTGTCGCGGATGAGTTGCTGTCTGGGCTGCGATGGTGAGAGGACGATTCTACTCGCGTCGCCTGAGCACAGCCAGAACGAACAGAAAGCTTCCCCAGATCCAGCGACGTTGATTTCGCGGTGCCGAGGCGCACCCGCCCCCTTCACAGCCGGAACCCGTGGCATCTGTACATCCACCACCTTCAGCATCGGTGCACCCGCCCCCTTCGGCATCGGAACAGCCTCCGCTGCCGTCGTCGGAGCACCCGGTGGATGCGTATTCAACCTCTCCCAGCCAAATGTAGCCGCCAAGCCAGTCCTTTTCGTCACCGGCAGGAGCAATGCTCATTTCCGTGATTCCGATTCCAGAAAAGCCAGGAATATTGAAGCTGATGTCACCGACCATGTCGCCGATCAATCCCCCGACCAGGCCGTTGAAGACACTGCCGAAACTCTCTTCAATATTGGATGTTGAATCGGGAGCGAAGTCGTTGGAACCCACAGTCCCATTGATGGCATCGGAACCCAAGTCAATGTTGACGCCCAAGGATCCTGTAGTGCCGTCAAACTCCAGGTCCACACCCGCGTTGACCTTGAGGTCCATGGATAGAACTCGCGCCTTTCGGTAGTCCAGCTCAGCCATGAAATCGAGCCCGAGATCGTCAACCAAAATATTGACGTCGTTTTCTCCGGCGTAAGCCAGTGTTGGCGGCTTTTTAGGCTGGGTCACGATGGTCATGGGCTTGGCATCAGGAAACAGTTCTTTGAATGCATCTCCTGCCAACAAACCGAGAATAGACGTGTCGATAGGGAAACCCAGTTCGTCGTCGACCGTGTAGCAGAGGAGACCTGTTTTCCACACGGAATACAGCAGCTGGTTGCCGAAATTGTCGGACAAAAACACGTTCGCTGCGTGGTTGGGTGTCACGCCATCAGATGTTTGGCCGATGGGGGGCGATGCGCTTTCGACCGCCTCGAAGGTTCCGTCATCCCAGTCGGCGATGCAGATGTCCGTGCGGTCGACATCGGTGAATCCGTCCATGGAGATTCGCATGCCATCCGGTTTGATTTCAATGTCTCCGGGTTGGATGGCGAGCGAGACTGTTTTCCCTTGAAGATCGAGATCCTGAGCGATCACGGCTGCGGAAAAAGCAGACTCGATGGTCGATTCCAACTCGGGGGCAAGGTCTGAGACCGTTTCATCGAGGGTCGATGACAAGGCATCGAGGATAAGGCTGACCACATCGAGCCCAAACCAGTCGAGCACCTCAATGGTGGTGCCCAGTGGACAATCCTCCAGGTAGGTCGCGTCGCTGGAGAGTTCGTACTCCACTTCGAAGTCGCCGATGATCACGTCGAGCCCCGGAGTGCCATCTTCCAGAGGGATTACATCCAACGCGATGGTGGTGTGAGCATTGACTTCGAAGGGTTCTACCCAGCCATCGCAGTCCGACGGAATGCACGCGAGTTCGGTGTAAAGAGAGAATGGATCACTCTCGCTATTCACGGCGACATTGATGACGAGATCAGCGTCGAGATATCCCGTGTTGGGTGTGATTTGGACATCATCAAAAGCGATGTCGACGATCAGACCGGACACGTCGTATACATAATTGAAGCACCACCACCCGCCTTCGTCCCCAATGGCGTCGACCGGGAGATCGGTCGGAGCCAGTAAAGGCACAACGCTTCCCAAAGATTCAAGGCCCACATCCGTCACGTCCAGATGAACGGCGTCAACGATGACCTCATCGCTCGCATAAACACCTGCGAGGGCATTCGGCATGACGGATAGTAGGAGGAGGGAAGTCATGAACATCTCAGAGTTTTTTTGCTTCACCGACCATCGTAGCGGTATTTTTTGGAGAACGCCATGGTTCCTCTATGTCTGAACAGCCCTTTGACACCAGTTGGCTGGTGGAGTAGATACGCGTTCCGCAAGGACATCACACCGATGTCAGAAGCGGATGTGCTAGTTTGAAAAGCGTGTCTCAATACGGCCAGATAGCTCAGTCGGTAGAGCAGGGGATTGAAAATCCCCGTGTCGGCGGTTCGATTCCGTCTCTGGCCACCTTTTTCTTTTGGGTGCTCACCGCCACCGGTTGCAGCCCCGATCCGTGTACGGAGTTGTGCAAGGACACCACCTCTGCACTTGAGCAGTGTATGGACGAGTGGTCTATGGATTGGGAAGACTTTGATGCATCGAATCGGGCGGACTTCCAAAAACGGTGCACGAATCGTTGGGGCGAAGTCCGATCCAACTTGGTGGCGCGCGAGCTCGAAGATGCTCGCGATCAGTGCAAAGACTCGCGGTCCGCGTTGGTGACGTCGGTCCGGAACGACGAATCGTGTGACCTTCTGCGGGCACTGTATCTGGATTGAGGTGTCTTAGGGCTTGTCTTTGATGACGTCCGAGACAATGATTCCCAGCTTCTGGATCCGGTAGTTGAGGTTGGCTCGAGACACGCCGAGTCGCCGAGCTGCCTTTGCTTGTACGCCACCTTCGGCTCGGAGTGCGCCCACAACTAACTCTCGTTCGGTGCTTCGTAGGGCATCGGCAATATTGATCCCGTCTTGAAGGGCGACCGTACCGGCTTTGTTTGGGTGCATGGGTTCTGGAAGTTCAAAGGACTCCAGCGCGGAAGACTGAGCCAGGATGACGGCGCGTTCAATCGTGTGTTCCAGTTCGCGAACATTACCAGGCCAGTCGTGTGTGCGGAGTGTTTCCATGGCGTTTTCGGCGATGGTGTTCACCGGCTTTCCGTGCTTGATGGCATATTTCTGGACGAAGTGTTCAGCGAGAAGCGGGATGTCTTCCTGGCGTTCGTTGAGGGCCGGCAAGGCCAGTTCAAAAACGTTGAGCCTGTAGAACAGATCCTCTCGAAATCGACCTTCTCGTACTTCCTCTCTAAGGTTTCGGTTTGTGGCGGCCACAATGCGAACGTCCGTATGGATGGTGGCCGTCCCACCCACGCGCTGGAAGTCGCCTGTTTCGAGAACGCGGAGGAGTTTTACTTGGGTCTCCAGTGGCATTTCGCCGACTTCATCCAGCATCAGTGTGCCGCCGTCCGCTTGCTCAAATTTACCTTTGTGCTGACGTATGGCGCCGGTGAATGCGCCTTTCTCGTGACCAAAGAGTTCGCTCTCCAGTAATCCGGATGGGAGGGCTCCACAGTTCACCTGTATGAGCGGGCCATTTCGCCGGTTGGATTGGAAATGGATCGCATTACCGATGAGTTCTTTACCGGTCCCTGTCGGGCCCGTCAGCAGGACGTAGGCATCGGAACCGGCCACGGCGCTCACCCGATCGTAGACGGCCCGCATGGCGGGAGTGTTGCCGATGATGTTTTCAAACCCAAAGCGCTCTGTGGCGGCAGCCTGGAGTTGGGCGACTTGTTGATGCAGGGCGCGCTCCCGTAGCGATCGGTCCAAGATGGCCAACAGTTCCGCTTTAGCGATCGGTTTGATGACGAAGTCGTGCGCACCGAGCCGCATCGCCTCTACGGCGGATTCTACGGTACCGTGGCCGGTCATCATGATCACTTGTGTGAGTGGCCAGCACCGTTGAATCTCGGCCAATAATTCCATGCCACTCATTCCTGGCATCATGAGGTCGGTCAGGACGGCATCGACCGATTGGGCGCGCATGATCTCAAGCGCTCGGCTTGCATTATCTGCTAACGAGACGGTGTGGCCTGCTTTGCTCAGGTTGACATCGAGTGCCACGCGGACGGCCCGCTCATCGTCAACCACCAATACCGTAGCCACTGGTTTTAGCGAACCTCAACCGTATAGGGCATCAACGCCCAAATGCGCTCATTCCCCATGGCCTGTATTTGTCGAAGCATTTCGATTTCAGGAATGGTCTGAGCGCGTGGGTTTGCGCCCAGGATGTTCTTGCGAAGCATCTTCACATTGATCCGCTCGAGTGCTTCCTCGGGTCCAATTCGCCCACCAAATGTGATGAGTTTGACTTGGGCATTCTCGGGAATATCGGCCTCTTTTTTGGCCCGATCCAGAGCGTCGTAGAATCCGCCAATCTCGTCCACGAGTTTCACACCATGGGCGCGCGTTCCCGACCAGACTCGGCCTCCCGCGACTTCGATGACTTCTTTGATTTGCAGGTTTCTGCCTTGGGCGACCTTAGAGGTGAATTGGGCGTAAATGTCGCCGACCATCTTGTCGAAGGATGCGAACTCGTGTTCATCAAAGGGTCGAGACATCGAGAACATGGAGGCATTTCTGCCACGAATGTAGCTCTCGTAGTTGATTCCCACTTTGTCGTACAAGCCAGAGAGGCTGAATTTCCCTGCGATAACGCCGATGCTACCCGTGACCGTGCTGTGTTGGGCGTAAATGGCGTTGGCGCCTGCGGAGACGTAGTAGCCGCCTGAAGCAGCAACGCCGCCCATCGAGACGACAACGGGCCGCTTCTTTTTGAGCTTTTTGAGGGCTCGCCAGATTTCATCGCTGGCCATTGCGCTTCCGCCTGGGCTGTCGACTCTCAAGATGACGGCTTTGATGCTTGGAACGCGAGAAGCCTCTTCGATTTGCTCGCGGACGGTTTCCGATCCGGTGGTCCGTCCGCCCCCAAAGATACCGGGTTTTTGGCTCTCCCCAGTGGTGATGGTGCCCTCGATGAAGATGACGGCGATTTCATTGGCGGCGTGCCATCCGGTATGCGTGTCCATGTAGGAATCTGGGAAACGCGAATTACGGCCGAGCTTTTTGTTGATCTTTTTCTTCAATTCATCGGGGTAGGCCAAGCCATCAATGAGCCCTTTATCAATGGCTTCTTGGGCCGTGAAGGGTCCCTGATCGATCAAGGTGTGAACGTCTTCGACGCTCTTCTTGCGCCCTTGTGCGATTCGTGCGACCAGCCGTCCCGACATATCGTCCAGGAGTGCATTGATTTGTTCTTGTTGGGCTTTGGACGCATGGGTGTCGGTCATGGCCTCGGCAGCGGTCTTGTATTCGGATCGCCGCGAGAACTGGGGTTCCACTCCCACCATGTCGAGGGTTTCTCGGAAGTGTAGGAGTTCAGCAGACAGGCCCACAAGCATCAACTGCTGTGCGGGGTTCATGTAGATGTGGTCTGCTCCGCTGGCCAGCATATAGGCGGCGTTGTTGGAATCCTGGTCGAGATAGACGAAGACCTTTTTCTTATTGGCTCTGGCCTTGTCGAACACGGCGAGAATCTCTTCAATCTGAGCAAAGCTAAACGGAACCCAGTCGAGTTCGACGAGTATGCCGGATGTGTTCTTGGCTGTGGCGGCTTCGTTGAGCCGTCCGAGCATGTGCAGATAGCTTTCCCCTTCTTTGAAGAAGAAGCTTTTTACAGGCTGGTAGGGGAATTTGTCGTCCATCACCACATGGGGGACGGTGTTCTTTGTCGAGAGGAGTGAGCCGGTGTCGGGGGAGCCTGTCAGACCGAGCAGTCCGTAGGGTGCGAATCCATTGTCGAAGTTTCGAGTGGTGTGTGCGCCGACTGCGACATTGCCCAATCCGAACTCCAGTCCGACTCCAATGGTGCCGAGCTGATTTCCAGACATTCGAATCGTCAAACCATCGATGGGTTTGACTTTCAATATGGCCTCGCCGTATCCCGGAACTTCGCTGTCGATACTCGTATAGCGGTGGTAGGCCGCTCCCACCTCGAGGGTGTCGTTGAACGGTCGGAAGGTGCTACCGATAGCAAAACGTTCTTTCACTCCCGTGTGTCGGCCGCTCACGCCCATATTGTATCCAACCAGAGACATTCCCCACCAGGAGAGGGGTCTCCAGCCGGTCCCGACATCGAAAGTGGCGAAGTTATTGCCGGGACCCTCGGGGATTTGCCAGCCGAGCTGAAAGCCTGTTTGAAAGCTCTTGCCGAATGGGATGGCCAAGCTTGCGGAAATATTGGTCCAGTCGGGTCGGTCGCTGCCCGATTGGTGGGAGATACCCAGTCCAGCGGGACCGCCGCTGGCGGCCAGCATAAAGCTGCGCGGTTCTTTTTCGGTGGAGCTGCCCAGGGGGCGGCCAAAAAGCAGGGCAAACGAGGGGTCTGGATCAAAACCCAAATTGGCGGGATTTCTCCAGACGCTCAATGCGCCGCTGTCCTCCAAGGACATCGCCGGGAGGGGGGGGCGGTCCGGCCCCAGCTCAGACGCTGCGGCGGGCGAGGAGAGTGCTCCGACCCCCCAAAACAATATCGTTCCTAGCATCCATGCTCCCAGTGGGACCCTTCCTTTCTGCCACAGGCGAGCCCGGACGACCATAGTGTGTTTAGTTGGCCTGGCAAGAGGCCGACTGGAATCGTCATGAGGAAGTTCTTTCATAGTATTGTAAATATTGATCATTTTAGATTACTTTAGCAGCAAATGAATGCTATTGTTCTTGCGCAGAATGTCTCATTCTACTGGCCTTCGTTTTGTCCGCCTCTCGGGCAGGCTGCTGCTCCCCACTTTTGTCGTCTGGCTATTCTCATGATTCGAATCTTCTCATTGCTTCTCTTCGGACACTTTTTCGTCTTTACAAGCCCAGCTTTTGCATCGGAAGCGGAAGAAGAGACTCCGTCGTTCTCTCTCGACCATGTTTTGGGCAAGATGATGTACGATTCCTCCCTCAGTCGCACGGACTACGGGGTGCAGGTGGTCAACGTGCTCACGGGCGAGGAAGTTTTTGCACGAAATGCGGATGAGGCGCTGGTGCCTGCGAGTGTCATGAAGGTGTTGACCGGAGCGGTGGCATTGCGTGAGCTTGGCCCCGGGTACAAATTTTCTACCTATCTGTCGACGGATGCAGAACTTGATGGTGAAGGGACGCTGACGGGGGACTTGTATGTTCAAGGGTTCGGAGACCCGACGTTGGTGACCGAAGATGTGTGGCGTCTGGTGTACGACCTTTGGTTGGCAGGCGTGAAGCGGATTGACGGAAACGTCATTTACGACGATTCATTTTTCGATCGGGAACGCCTCATTGATGGGTGGCGCAAAGAGGTGGATTTGGCCAATGGTCCGGCGTACTTTGCACCGTTGGGAGCACTCAGTGTGAACTTCAATACGGCTTGCTTGGTGGTGGCTCCGGGTGGGACGGCTGGCGAAGAAGGCAAGGTTTCTCTTGAAGCGCCCTCGAGATCCGTGCAGGTGATCAGCCGAGTAAAGACCGGACCTCGACGTTCGCGGCCAAACTTGTCCGTAATGCGGTCCAATAAAGGGGGCGGAAAAGTCGAATTTAAGGTCTCCGGAACGATGCCCGTGGGGGCCGTTCCGAGCCGACTCTATCGGACGATCATTGATCCCCTCGATCAGTTTATGTCTGTTTTCTCAGGTCATCTAAAAGACCGGGGCGTGGACGTTGTGGGCGATCATATTCAAGGTCGGGCTGGCGAGGGCCTGCGCATCATGGCTCGCAAAGAGTCCGCAGGTCTCCCGGTGGTGTTGAACCGAATGAATAAAAATTCGAGTAATTTTGTCGCCGAGCATGTCCTGAAGGCGGTGGGTGCCGAAGTGTTCGGGGCGCCTGGGACGACGGAGAAAGGGCTGCGGGTCATCGCGGAATATTTGGAGAGCCTCGGCGCCGATCCGGATGAGTTTCATCTTGTGAATGGTTCGGGCCTCTCGAGAGACATTGCCCTCCGACCCAGCCACATCAATAGCGTCATGATCGATATGGCGGCGGATCGTACTCTTGGGCCAGAGTTTACGGCCAGTCTGGCCATTGGTGGCATCGACGGTACGCTCTGGACACGATTTAGAGGCGATGGAATCGAAGGTCGAGTGCGAGGCAAAACGGGCAGCCTGAATCATGTCCATGGGTTGGCTGCGTACGTGGATGGCGGTGACGGTGAGTTGTATGCGTTTACGTTCTTGGTGAACGATATTCCTACTCACAGTCGTGCAGTGCGAAGTCTTCACACGCGCTTTGGACAGGCATTACTTGACCTGTAGGCCTCGTGTTTTTTGAGTGTTTTTCCGATCACATTCAAGTGCGCAGATGTTTGGACAGTTTGGAGAGGCCGAATGCGCCGTGAATTCGTTGTCAAAGAGATGGATGCTCCCGTGATGGGTAGTCGAGGCCGATCAGCCGCAGTCGTGGCATTGATTAGCGTTGGCGGTTCGAAAATAACGGTTAGTGGTTCGGCACCCACGTTTTTCCGCACGCACGCGCGTGAGCGGTACGGTAGGGTATGGACCTTGATGAGGAGTGAACCTTGAGGAAAACCATCTCCATGGCTGTTGTCGGTGCCCTGCTTTGGGGGGGCGCGGCTTTGGCTCAAGATGATGCGTCATCGGAAGCTTCTGGCCTGAGCGATGCCTCGCTTCAAGCGAGCGCTGACTTCAATCGCGAACTGTTGACCATCGAGGAGCAGGTGAACTCACTCAAGGAGAGAGTGTTCCGCTCAAAAGCGACGCTTCAGTTGCTGAAAGAAATCGTCGTACAGGGGACCTCTTCCGGTTCTCGAAGCTCGATTACCCACGTGAATAAGCTGGGTCGAAGCTATACGATTGAATCGATCTCCTATTACCTGGATGGCCAGGGCAAATTCTCGAAGGTGGACACGACGGGCGGCCTCAACTCCAAGAAAGAGTTGAAGATATTTGAAGGCCCGGTCCCTCCCGGAAATCACAACATTACCGTGCACATCAAGCTGCGCGGCAACGGGTTTGGGGTCTTTAGCTACGTCAGTAACTACGTTTTCAATGTCCAGGCATCGACCGCTTTTGTCGCAGAAGATGGGAAGAGTTGCAAGGTCAAGGCTGTCATCAATGAGCGCGGAGGCATTGGCCGTTCCTTTACTGAACGCCCTGGTGTTGTGTTCGAAACGCGCTGCATCCGTCTTGCTGAAGACGAGGGATAGTTAACCGTTGTTTGTTTTTTCCGGAGCGCGCTCTTTGGTGTTCACCGCCATGCTGGTGGGTGGCCCTTCTGTGCAAGCCGCTTCGGGTACGGATTTGCGTTTGGAGTCCGTCGCTCGCGGAATTGGACTGGTTGAGAACAAACTGGCCTCGCTCGAACGAGAATATGGCCATCGCCGAGGGCTCATTGGTGCGCATGCGGCCGAGGTTCGGTTTGAGAATGCGGTCTTTGATTATTTGGTGGGCAATTACGACCGGGCTGGGACGTCGTTTTACACCTTGGTGGAGTCGGAGGCCTTGGTGGAGGCCGGCATGGCGAGGGATGCGGAATGGTACCTCGCGGAATGCCTTTTGGAGGACCGCAATATGAGTTCAGCGGTCGAGGCGTATCAACGCGTCATCGACCGGGGGCAATCTCATCCGTTCTTCAATGATGCGGTTCGGAGGCAGTTGGAAGCGTACGGTTACCTGAAGGATCCCGAGGGTTTCTATCGGGTCTACAACAGCTACATCGTGACCTCCGTCGTTCCGACCACGGATAAAGTCCGATACTCCATGGCGAAGAGCTTTTATCATCAGGGAGACTGGACTCGGGCCAAATCACTGTTTGCGGACGTGTCGGGCGATAGTGAGTTGTTTACTCGCGCTCGGTATTTCATGGGGGCCATACTGGTGGCGGAGGGCCAGCTTGAGGCGGCCGTCCCTCAGTTTGAGCGTGTGACCCAATATTCTCCGCCCATGAAGGCCGACGGGTACTACGGGGTCGGCGGAATTCAGGAGTTTGCTGCTAAGCGTAAAGAGCAGAGTGAGGTCGTCGAGCTGGCTCGGTTGGCCCTGGGCCGGATTTATTACGAGCTTGGAAAGTATTCTGAATCGCAAAAGTATTATCGTCAGGTCACCACCGAGTCTGAACAATTTGCTGAGCAACTCTATGAGTTGGTTTGGGTGTACCTCAAACAAGATTTATGGCTGGACTCCATCAACCAGATTGAGATTTTCCTCATCGCATTCCCCGAGCATCGACATGCGTTTCAGTTGCGCTTGCTGCTCGGCCATTTGCATATGCGAAGAGATGCATTTGAGCGTGCACTCGCCAGTTACGAACAGGTGGTCGGGATTTACGGACCAATTCAACAACACCTTCAGCAGATAGAGCAAAGCCCGACGCGGCCAGACGACTTTTTTGGTGCATTGGTTGAAGCGGATGAAATCGAAGATGTGGACCCAAAGATTCCCGCGTTTGCCATTAATCTCCTGGCCGAAGATGAATCGGTGGGGCGTGCTGTGGTCATTCGTCGTGAACTCAATCGTCAAGAGGAAGATCTGACGACGAGTCGGGAGTTGATCGATCAGATCGCTCCAGTCCTTCAACAAGGAACTCAGGGTATTGGGACCTTCCGGGCGGGACGCAATCAAATCGGTGGGGTGCTCAACGACAGCCTCAAGCTTCGAATAGATGTTGTTGACTCCGAACTCGCCCTTCATGAAGATGCTGAAAATCCGTCGACGGCCCCTCGTGTGGCCGACTTACGTCGTCAGCTCGAGATTTTGGCAGGCCGACTCGACCAGATTCGGAGTGACGAAAATGAGCAGACGGCTCTTCAGGGTGCGTATTCAGGTCAGGTGGATGCTGTTCAGGCCGTAGCGGCCCAGTCCGGTCAGGTGGCCGCGGAACAAATGGCTCAAATTCGGGCACTGAAACAGCGTTTAGTGACGAACTCAAGCCAGCTTTCGGAAGCAGAAATAGCAGATATCCATCGCACGATAGCCGACTTGGAATCCGGCCTGAAGGGCGATCTGGGCGGTTTGGAAAATGCGGCTAGCGCGGCCACCAAACGCCGGGTGATGAGCACCGTTGGTGGGGGCGGCAACTCCGCTCGCCAGCGAGGTTTAGTGGCCGATGATCTTGCCGCCTTACGCGATGGTGCTTCGGCTCTGCGATCCAGTATTTCATCTTCCAGCGATATTTTGACCCGTTTAGATGATGCTTGGAATCGTTCGATGCAAGTGGACCGCCGATCGTTGTCGGTCATGGGCAAGCTTGAACGCTCTGAGTTGGTGGAACTGGAGCAAATGCGAAAGAAGCTGGCGCACCATATGAACGCGATGATTTCGCTGACGTCCGACTATGGGGACGCATCGGGTTCGGCCGAAGAGGTCTCCTCAAAGGTGACTCGGGTCGGTATCGGCCGGGTCGAGGATGAATTTACTGAGACGGTGATGGGGGCGGACCGCGGTATCGTGGACGTATACTGGACCCGAAAGGCAGAGGTGTCCGACGAAATCGAGCGTCTGAGTGAAGAGCGAGGGCTCCGAACGCGTGAGCTCGATGACCGTTTTGAGACCATCCGCCAGAGAATGGGCCAGAAGCAGGGGGGCAGCTGATGCGGTGGGTTCCTGCTGTCGTGCTCCTTGCGTTGTCGATGTCTGCGGAGGCTGCCTCTGAGGAGGATGAGTCGGCCGCATCGAGTGAGTCGGCTGCCGAGAGCCCCGAGATTTCGGAAGCGGAGCAAGCCCGGCGCGCGGCTGAAACACAGGAGCGCGAGGTTCAGGTTTTGGCATTCAAGGGCACTGTCAATCGCTTTGTTGATCGCATGAAAGAGTTCAATGACGAGGCAAAAAATATCATTCAGCGCAGAGAGAAAGAAGAGAGAGATGCGCTGAATGACGGCTATCGTGGTCCTCTTGCGTCCCTGCGCTCAGAAGAGGTCGCTCTCCGCGACACGGCTATTGAGCGCCTCGAAAACTTTCTTGTTCGCTATCCGAAAAACAGTCACACCCCCCATGCCATGTTCTTGTTGGGGGACCTGTACTATGAACAAAGTGAGGAGGCCTTTTCTGAGGCATCCGATGCGTTTGAAAGAATGTTTTCAGACGACATGGATTTGTCGAATATGCCTGAGGCGCCGATGCGGGACCATTCTCGTGCAGTCCGCCTGTTCCAAGGCATTGTAGATAGCTTCCCTGAGTATGGGAATGCCGATGGTGCTTGGTACATGCTGGGCTTCATTCAACAACGCGATGAAACTTTGCAGGCAGACGAGGAAAGTGGCCGTGACGCCTATTTGGCATTGGTGGATCGCCACCCGGACTCCGAGTTTGCGGCCGCTGCTCATATGGCGTTGGGGGAATATTTCTTCGATAACCACCGGATTGGTAGTGCCATCGAAAACTATGGGAAGGTGGTCGACCTGCATGCTCCGGATGGACAGCACTACGAAAAGGGTTTGTACAAGCTGGCTTGGTCCCACTACAAACTGTCGAGCTACGACACCTGTTTAGACCTCCTTGCGAAATTGTTGGATTGGTCCGAAGAGAACTTTCAGCGCAGTGGAAAAAGGTCCGCCATGGCGCCTGAGGCGGTGGAATACACGGCCATTTCCTTTTCGGATATTGCCGACACGACGGGAATGGATCCGGTTGGCGTTGCGAAGTCCTTTTACAGCCGAATCGGTGAGCGGGATTACGAGCCGGATGTATACGAACGTTTGGCGGACGTGTTGATGCAGCAGACGCGGTACAACGATGCCATACGGGTGTATCAGACCATGATCGATCGGTGGGCGGACGAGCCTAAGAACCCGACCTATCTTTGGACGATAGCCAAGCTTTATCGCTCTCTCGATATCCCTGATAATGCTGCGGCTCAAAACAGCATTACGCGATTGAATGAACTGTTCAATCGGGACTCAGCTTGGGCTCACGCCAACCGGAATAATCCTGATGCGCTCGCTGTAGCGGATGGCTATATCGAGCAGTCTCTGGCTCAAGTGGCTATCGATCTGCACACGGCAGCCAATGAGACGGGGGACCCCAACCAATACAGTCGAGCTGCGGACCTCTACAGCCAGTACTTGAACAAGTTCCCATTTGCTAAGGATTACTACGAAATACAGTGGTACCTCGCGGATACATTGTTTAAGAGTGGGCGCCTTCCGGAAGCGGGCTCTGAGTACGTTCAGTTGCTCAAAGGGAAGGACCATGCCTATCGCGATGGGTCCATGTGGAACTTGATGCTTGTTCGGCGTCAGGTGTTGGTGGACACACACGGTAAGGCGGAGGCGTTGCCTCCCGGTGCGGTGGAAGAGAAGCGCGTGCCGACCACGACGGGTGGTGAACGCTCGCTATACATACTTTCCCAGGAGCATAAGGCGTTTATTGAGTCTGCCGACATGCTCATGAAGGCCCAGTTCAAAGACGATGAGTACGGTCAGTCATTGGAAGAGGCACGGCCTGCGTTGGCGTATCTTCCGGGTCAAATTTTATATAATCATGGACACCTTGAGAAGGCGCGCGAGCGGCTCCATAAGGTGATTGAACGGTGGCCAGGAAAAGATGAGGCGGCGTTCGCGGCCAGCCTGATCATCGATAGTTGGCAGGAAGAGGGCGACCTGGCCAAAGTTCGGATGTGGGCGGGTAAGTTCTCGCGAATGTCGCTCGGGGCATCCGAAGCGGCCATGGCCAAGAACCTTAACTTTACCAATCTTGAAGAGGGTGCCGCTTTCAAGATGGCCGCCCAATACATCGAGAATGGAGAGCGAGAGCTTGCCGCACAGGCATTCTTGTCCTTCATGACAGACTTCCCTCGCTCTAAGCACATCAAGAAGGCACATTACAACGCTGCGAATAACTTTGAGATTATCGGTCAGGTCGAACGCGCAAACGAGTTGTTCAAGGACTACATCGGTCGCATTGAGCGCGGCGTCTACGAGGCGGATGATCAGGCATGGCCGATATACGAACGTATCGCTCATAACTTCGCGAGTTCGTTGGAGTTACAGGAGGCTGTTCGCTACTTCGAGATGCTATATCAGCGGTCTGCCTCGGCGGAGAAAGCGTACGAGAACGCACCTGCAGCCTTGTACAATGCGGGTTTCCTTCGGATTGGTTTAGGAGACCACCGGGGGGCGGCTGAAAATCTCGAGCGCTATGCGGAAGAAAATCGAGATCAACTGGATGCGGAGGCCGTGATGTGGTCGGCAGCAGACCAGTGGTCTTTAGTGAGCGATCAAGATTCCAAGTTGTTCTACGAGCGATACCTGGGCAGCTGGGGGAGTACCAATCCCGACCATGCCATTGCGGCTCGTTACGAATTGGCGAAGGCGGCCGAGGCGATGGGAGATCCGCTCGCGGAACAGGCTTGGCAGAATGTCATTGCGACCTACAACGAGTTCGCGGCGGGTGGGAAGCTGGGCCCCTTGGGAGTCCATTACGCGGCGGCAGCAGCCTATCGGCCTGTCCAAGCGTCTTTCGAGGCCTTTAAGCAGTACCAATTTACGGACAACGATAATCAAAACGCGAGCCTTATCAACGAGATCAAGAAGCCGGCGCTGTATGCGCTCGAGGCGCAGTGTGTGGAGTTGATCAAGACGTTCCCGGATTTCGATTATTCCTCCGCTGCTTTGTACACATTGGGTGCGTCCTATCTCACGTTTGCTCAAATGCTGTTTGAGGTGCCTGAACCCACCGGTTTGGACGACGAGATGCTGGATATGTATTTCGAAGCTCTGGACGAGTTGCGGATTCCAGTTGAGGATAAAGGGAAGGCTCGACTCCAAGCTGTTCTGGAAAAAGCCAAGGCTGAAAAGCGGTGGAGTGAGTGGACGACCAAGACGGTTGATTTCTTAGCGAAATCGTTCCCGAGTGAGTTCGCGAGGGAGTCGCCTGAAGTGCGCGGAGCCGGGGATTCCACATTGGTGCCTATGGCTGGCCCGATCGCACCGAATGTTGACCAACCCGTCGACGCCTCACCCGAAGGGGCTTCGCCTGCGGAAACCGAAGCATCGGAACCGGGAGTTTGGCAATGATGCGCTTTGTCGTGCCAGTTTTGGTTTTGGCCGTTGCCTGCGGTGGAAAGAAACCTCCCGCATCTGCTCCTGAATCCACGGCATCAGCGGGGGTAGGGACAGAAAATCTGACGACCGAACAGCGAATCGCTCGGGCCGCTGCTTTGTTGACGACTCGCCAGGCCGCGGATGCGAGGACGGCGTTGACCGATCTGGAGCCGCTGCTGGTTGCTGAGCCGGAACGGGCCGATATCCCATTCAATATGGGCTTGGCGTATCACCAGATGGGAGATGCTCTGAATGCGCGTAAGTACTATTTGCGTGCAACGGCAGTGGAACCATCCTTGGGCGCTGCCTGGTTGAACTTGGCTGCGCTCTCAGAGAGCAGTGGGCAGTATCGCCGAGCTCTACAACATTATCGAGCCGGCATTCAGAATGTTCCGGACATGCAAGAGTTGGTTGTGGGAACCATTGGGGTTCTTCGTAAGATGGGCCGACATGATGAGGCGATTCGTGAAGCGAAAGCGGCGTTGTCTCGAGATGCCAACAATATCGATGTCTACAACAATCTCGGCCTTGTTTATATTGATCAGGGCAAGCCCGATTTGGCGCAGTTCATCTATCAGAAGGCTCTCAACACCATCGACGGTGCAGAAAATAACGCCACCATACATGCGAATTTGGGACGTACCTTCTTGGAGAAAGATAGCCCTTGGGATGCGAAAGAGGAGCTCAACAAAGCCCTTGAGCTCGACCCGGACTTGGTGGCGGCCATGGTGTATTTGTCCCACCTTGCCATTGATGATCACGATTGGGCGAGAGCGGCAGAGCTTCTCGAGCGAGCCAGTAAAATCGATCCCTTGAATGGATCGATCCATATGAATCTCGGCATTGCATACCGTGGCTTGGGGCAGTTTCCTTTGGCACGCAAGGAGTATGAAGAAGCCTTACGTTTGGACCCTGAGAATCCCGACCCGTATATAAATATTGGTCTGCTTCTGGGTGAGCACGAAAACGATTTTGACGGAGCTATCGCCGCGATTCAATCCTACCGAACACGGGGAGGGGAGCATCGTGACCGGGCGGATGGGCTTTTGAATTCCTTCCAAGAACGGAAACAGAAATTCGAAGCGGATGTGGCTCGTAAACAAAAGCGTGAAGATGAGCGGAACAAGCGCGAGGAAGAAACTCGTCTGGCCGCTGAATATGAGGCCATGCAAGCGCAATGGCGACAAGAGCAGGAAGATAAAGCCAAGAAGGATGAGGAAGCCAGATTACGGGCCGAGGCTGCAGCCGCGGCCGCCTTGGGTGCCGCAGGCGCCGCTGGCGCCGCTGGTTCCGCAGGTTCCGCAGGTTCTGCTGGTTCCTCTGGTGCCGCTGGTTCCGCTGCGGGTGCCGCTGGTGCCGCTGGTGCCGCTGGTGCCGCAGGTTCCGCAGGTTCCGCAGGTGCCGCTGGCGCCGGTTCTGCCGGCGTATGGGGAGCATCAACCCCGGCTCCCCCTCCGCCTCCGCCGGCTTCCCCCGCTCCAGTTCAGGCTTCCAGTCCAGCACCCGCAGCAGCGGCACCCGCAGCAGCGGCACCCGCAGCAGCGGCACCCGCAGCAGCGGCACCCGCAGCGGCGACACCGGGCCCGTGGGGCACTGCTGCTCCGGCTGAAGCGGCGCCTGCCGTGCGAGGTACCCGTCAAGTCGGCGCCCCATGTTCGGCAGATAATCAATGTACCGAAGGCTTGGTTTGTGGCGGTGGCGTCTGCGCAGGAGGCGCTGCGCCTCAAGCTGTTCCGGCTGCGACTCGCGGTACACGACAAGTGGGTGCGCCGTGTTCGGCGGATAATCAGTGCGCAGAAGGGCTGTCCTGTAAAGATAATGCCTGTGCCGGGGATTCTGGCGGGGGCGGTAACCAGTGGGGAGGTTGGTAGTGCGACTACTCATTATTGTTATGGCCGCGTTTTTTCTGGCGCCAGAGGCTGAGGCGCAAACTCGGAGATTGGTGTTTGAGGACATCAATGTTGAAGGGCGCGTGCAGAAGCCAGTCATCGACATTTTTATGCGGAGACAGAACCTTCACACGGATTACAAGCTTGAACTTAGAGAATCCTTCCTTCCGAAGATCGTTGAGAGCGTCGAAAAGAAGCCTTTTTAGCGTTGTCTGACAACGACTTGACGTGGCCACCGTGACAGTCGCACCTCGGTCCGGTAAGGTCCCAGAGATCATTCAGTGCCCGGCGTGTTTTTCGGGCCTTTCACCCAACACGTTTTCTACCAAAACAAACGAGGACTGAAGATGGACTTCATCGTCGACTCCATCCACAAGGGCGGCCCATTCATGTGGCCGATTCTCTTCTGCGCTGTGTTCGCGCTGGCGATTGCCTTCGAGCGCCTTTACTTCATCATGTTCCAGGCCAATATCAACGGCACTGCGTTCATGGCGCAAGTACAGAAGCTCATTATGGCGAACAACATTGATCGGGCGATCAAGTTGTGCAACGCGGAGCCAAATGCATCTCTGCCTCGCGTGCTCAAGGCCGGTCTGACCCGCGCCAATCGCAGCGAGATTGAAATTCAGAACGCGGTCGATGAATCGGTTCTGGAGGTGTTCCCGCAGCTCAACAAGCGGACCAGCTACCTTCCCATGCTCGCGAACGTTGCGACACTGACCGGTCTACTCGGAACGATTCAGGGTCTGATTCAGGCGTTCGAGGCGGTTGCACACGCTTCTGCTGAGACCAAGCAAACCATGCTTGCAGCCGGTATCTCTGTTGCGATGTTCACCACGGCTAGTGGTCTGATTGTTGCGATTCCGATTCTTGTACTGCACGCCATTGTGGCTGATCGCACGACCAAGATTATGGATGATGTCGATCAGTTCGCTCTCAAGACTGTGAACCTTCTCGGTGCACGTCGTCGCGGTACGCTCAAGGAGGATGGCTCTGCCGGCTAAGGCATAGTCAGACTCAACTGGGCTGCGAGCAGTTTCGCTTGTGGCCCATCACTTCTCCTGGAGTAGATCATGGCCGTCCAACGACGCGTTCAA